>Ga0214237_1000049_pt1 | contig 46660 bp, 47 predicted proteins | sample TroBogypolimnion_42_FD_153075 | JGI IMG/M metagenome (GOLD analysis project Ga0214237, IMG submission 153075) | Freshwater microbial communities from Trout Bog Lake, WI - 29JUL2008 hypolimnion | ecosystem: Environmental > Aquatic > Freshwater > Lake > Hypolimnion/Profundal zone | place: Trout... | reverse complement strand
ATAACAATTATTTTGTTTCAAATTATATTTTATCTACCTGAATATTAAAATTTACTACACATCGATGAGACTTACCATAGAATGGAGTTACTGAATGCACAATATCATAAGGCCATAAAATTAAGGTTCCCTTCTTTGGTCTAACATAATAATCGTAATCTCTTACATGAAAAACAAATGCTCCAGAATAGGTATGATCCTCAACTGGTTCTCCATCTGATAAATAATAACCTCCAGAAAAACCGATGAATGGAGCCTCACTTGGATCCCATCTACAGTGATTGTGTTTATTATGGCCTCGACCATGATGCGGTTCATACCATTGTGCCCAACTCTCTGTGATGACTGGATTTAATTCTGCTTCATGTGGTACCGCTTGAATTGCAATCAGGGTGTATTTAAATGCCTCTTCAATTCGACGTCTCATCTCCTTTACGTCTTCATTATCCAATTCTAAAAAGTTATTCGGTGGTACTGAAAACCTTGAACCTATTGCCGGAAATCCATCCTCAACCCATTGATCCTTATTTCCATACCAATCTTTATACTCCTTATATCTCTCTTCATCGTAACGACCTGGTAACTCTTGGCCCATTCGTCTCTGTGCCTCATTTAACTCGGTAAATCCTAATTGAAAAATTCTTTCATGTAATTCATCGTCATCGAATTGTTTTTGGAACACTGGTATCGGTGCGAGATAGTGGATATTTTCCACTGGAGTCTTGATTAATGGTCTTTTGAAATACATATTAAACGTGTTTTAGGTAAAGATTCTTTGAAATAAGTGTATCTATAAATTTATTTATTCTGCGCATCGTATCGTCTTCGATAAGATCAAAATGATAACAATCGTCTTCTCTACCTCTTATTACAATGGGTTCATATTTGTTAATGAATTCCTCCAAAGAACAATCCGCATATATGTACATACAGTATTCTTCAATACATGTTTTTATACCATCGTTAACATAAATTTCTAATAGTTTACTTGCGACTTGATTGTTACGAGAATAAAAGAAACAGAAATTGGGTACCAGTTGAAGATCTTCCCACTTCCAACTGTATTTTTCCATAAGTTCATTCTGTACACTTATCCATGGATACGTATTGGGATCCAATTTTTTGATCCAATCCTTTTGAGGATTGTCTTTGATGTGTTGGAGTATCTTTGTTTCATAATCCAATGGATAACCATAGGTTGTACATTGTACATCGTTTCCTGATCTTATGATGTTCCAAAAATCATCGTCTATCGGTTTAATGATATGGACGTCCCAATCCAAAAATAGATACTCATCATACATTTTTTCTGCTTTGCTAAGAGCTCTAAGCTTATGTGCAAAATGATCGGATATCGTACTGTATTCAGGTTGTGTTACACATCTGTTCATTAAAACAGTTTTATAACCCATTGATTTGAATCTAGATTCATTTTCTAATCCCCACACGAATACAACCTCATCCGTAAAAAGTGGAGTTGCTGGAACCTCTTTCCATGTTTTTTCTTGGTTTCCCCAAAATGTTCTGATTATTTGTATCATTAAAAGTGTTTCTGTGTTTTATACTTACTTAATCGAGGATGCTCTAATAACATTCTATAATCTGGAAAGTTTGACCAAATCTCATCATAGAATCTAACGCAATCCATTACCATTCGATTCGGATCCTGTCCATACACGACCTTTGCTAGCCAAACGTGTTCCCATTCACATGCTGCATCTTTACTAATATCATGCTCTATTGGCCAGTACCATGCTTCTGAAGCTCCATTATTTCTGCTTGATTTATTTCCATAATCAGAATCACTTAAGAAAACTCGATCTGTCAATGAATCAACTTTGTATCGACCATCTCTAAAACATTGACCCAAAACACCTTGATCTGTCAATAGCCAAAACCATTCCGGAACCGGATCGTTTGTTGATACCATCTTCTTATGTTCTGCTACATATTCTTTTATCAACTCCATGTTATTCACGCACATAAAAGAAGTGTTTGGAATCCAGGCGTTTGGATTATAGTTCTCTGGTAATTTATAGTGATTGATCTCCTTCTCAAACTGATCCTTTGTGAAATAATAATAGCCTCGAGGAATCTCCCAGTGACCAATTACAATATCATTATCTTTACAGATCTGTGGAAGTGTATTTCTTACAATAAAATCCTGATCCAGAAACGTAAATGGTTCCTTTTCGAATTGTAGACAGTGAATCTTTCCTGAGGTCCAGAAGTGAGCCGCATCGATCTCGGTATAGTTGTCAAGCTCTTCAATAGAAACCTCATTATAGATATAATCAATATCGTATTCTTTATAGAAGTTGAGCCCTATTGTATCTGTATACAGCTTGATGGGTCCATTTAATTGTTTCCATCGTAAAACTGATAGAATTGTGTATAACAATTGATAATCGGGCTGATCGTACTCGCTTGAAAGTTCACGCTGAATTTTAAAGCCGTGACCTCGTAATCGGTGTCTTTCAAAAAATGGTTTTGTCCAGTTTACATGGATTGCTTTCATACAATTAGAGTCTTAAATACTCATTATATGTATCAAGTTGAGAAAGTTTATTCTGGATCCTATCGTGTATTTCTGGATCGATTGCATTGATCTTGTCCATGATGACTTCAATGTACCATTCTTGCTTGTCTGGTCTTGCCGCAAAATTATATTTGTCAAGCCAAAGATGCATTGAATGTCTCCAAGTGTCTCCCAATTTCCAAATTCCATCTCGATTAGAGAACCATTTGCCTCCATCTTTATAGGTTCCAGAGATTAATAATTTGTAAGAGTAGTCATTGGATCCCGTGATCGCAGCTAACATTTGTTGCTCTGCAAAAACAGTGTATTGATTACGATTAAATTTATGAGATTCTAATTTCGATGCGTTCTTCATGTAACCGATCGCATTTCGGGTGTAGTCTTTATTTAATAGAGTGTCTCCCATGTATATGAATGCCATATTGAATGGATTTGAGATCCAACACGTAGAAACATCCATTTTAAATCTTGCCTCTTTTAATTTTTCTCGAGGAGACGCATATACATTATTGAAAAGCCACATCTCTTTATGGTATACTCCCAGATCATGAAAGAAGAGATCGGTCTTGGATAGATCTTCAAAACAGATAAAATCCAGGTCTGACATGACATATTGAGTCTCTTGGGCCTGCATCACTCTGATCTTTCCTGAAGACCAAAATTGTGTCTTATTAATATCTATTGGCTCATCTAATAGGGTTGAATCTACCTCATCCCATGCATCAAGAATTCCAATTGATTCAATGATATGAAGCGTATTGGAATCACAATATAGTTTCGTAGGTTTATCATAAAACTTTTTCCAAAGTTCTATTTGACCTAGCATCATGTAGAGCTCAGCCTTCCAAAATTTGAATGGCTTATCTAACTGTTGACATACATGTATGTGAGTAGACATTTATATAGATTTAGACGTTTCTAACTCTAACGATCGGCGCGTTCATACCAGTCTGATCGTTGAACTTCGCAATCAATTGATTCATTGCTACAACCAGCGCCGTAATATCCTGTGAATTATTCGGTGATGCTGGAGTTGGTAAATTACCGACAGCTGTGGTATTTTTTGCGATCGCAGCATTTGTTGGCGTTGAAGGCGCAGAGCTTCCTGTAAAGAATCCTGAAACCGAACTACTGAATCCTGAGATTGCACTTCCAACCTCTTGCATGATTCCAGTCTGTTGTTGACCGCTCGTTGCTAGATTGTTCTTTGTATCTTCAATCATCTTTGCAAGTTCTTGAATCGCACTGGTCAATTGTTCTCCCATCTTATCGATTGCGTTTCCAGATTTTGCAAGGTAAGTTAAACCATTGAATAGATCTGCAGTGAATTTTAGGTTTGTTTGATCGAAATCATTTACTGCATCTTTAAATCTAACAAAGTGATCGACGTATTTGCCATACTGTCCAACGAATGTTGCGTATCCATTGGCATAATCAACTATCTGTTTGATCTTATCTGCGAGTGTTCCAGTCATTGAAACCATGTCTGCATTTACCAAAGCATTTCCTTTTGCATCAGGAGTGTATGCTGCATTAAATGCACCTACCAATCCAATAACTTTGGCCTTTACTGCTTCTGGATCAATTTTGTTATCTGCAATTTCTTGTGCAATCTTTGCAAGTGCGGCGATTGGATTTGCAAATTCGCTAACCAATTCAATACCATGTTGGATTTTTGATTTACCGAACCACCATCCTCTATCCGCTTCTGGGCTCTTACCGATATCGCCAAAGACTCCAGAAAGACCATGAACTATATTTTGTACGTTTGAAGTTACGGTGTCCCAAACTCCTGCATCCAATTGATGATAACCGACGATTTTTGTACCTTCATAGATAGGAAACTTTAAGTTTGCCATATCCTGCATGCCACGTGCAATGGATCCCAATGCATTACCCATACCTAAAACAGCATCAACTCCGTCAGCCACTGGAGAATGCCCAATTAAAGAGCTTAAAAAATGACTACCACGTGGATATTGTGCTCCAATCTTACCGAATTCATTTGCCAGAACATTTACCATGATTCCAGTGTTTGATGCAACCTTGCCCCAAACTGAATTATCTAAAGTTTCATATCTTACAATTTTTGTTCCTTCATATACTGGGAACTTTAAGCTTGCCATTCCTTGCATACCGACTGCGATTGAGGTTAGGGCATTACCCATACCTAAAACTGCGTCGATACCGTCGGCAACTGCGGATTGAGATCCACGTCCAACGAAAGAGAGAAAGTTTCTACCACCTGGAAATTTCTTACCAACTGCTCCAAAGGCATCGGCTAACACAGTGGTTACCTTTGCGATCTGAGCTGGTAATATATCATAATTGATCTTCATGGATTGGAACGATTGAATTCCCCATGCGATTGATTTTAATGCAAATCCTGCCATAATCATTGCTGGAGCTCCTGCATAAATTGCAGCCAGTGCGATCGGCGAGATCATAAATGAATTACCTAACGAATACATTAAATATTCCATCTTTGACATCATTCTTCCCGCTCCGAATCCAAAGATTCCTTCTGTTTTATGTCCAGAGTCAGCCAATAACGCATCAACTCCACCGCTTTTAAATGCAGCTGCAAGAGAAGAGATTCCAAATCCAATTGCAACCAGTGCAACTCCAGCGACCAACATTGCTGCGGCTCCAGCCAGAATAAATGGTGCTGCGGCTCCGGCAATTGCCATTCCAGCTCCAATTCCAGCAACTGCTGCTGCGATTTGAGCAAGTGTAATCCAACCACTTTCATCAGGTGATACGGATTTAGAGAACAATAGCGCGGCAAGTCCCAATAAGATAATTGGTATCGTTGCTAATGTCATCACGATTGCTCCTTTAAGTACCTCAGTTGCAAATTCTCCAATTAATGCAAATGCAATACCGGTTCCTAATACTAGGGCTCCGATCTGTGCCATCATGATCCATGGATCTTTAACGGTATTCAATAACATTGAAGTTAATACGAATGAAACTCCAAGTGCAAGAATTGCAAGTGCTGCAAATCCTAATGCCTCTGATGTTTTCTTCATCGAAGAATCGATTCCTAATTTATCCAACAGATAGAATGTTCCTCCAATTACAAGTAGGGAAAGAGCAATCAATGGAAGTGATGTGATACCAAATGCGTATAATGGCGCAGCAAGTACCATCACCAAACCAAGCGCTATGATTCCCAATGCAACTCGATCCAATGCTTGTAGGGCAGCCATTGTTTTATCATTTGTAAGAGGCTTGGTTGCCCATTCTAATGTCTTTACGATAATAAATAAGCTTAATCCAAATAGAGGAGCAGTAATGACTCCAATTGCCAATAGTGGTGCGGCTAAAAATAAATAGCCTGCAAATTTAAGAATTGAAGGTCCAATCCTTGCGATCGCATCGATACCTACCGCCAATCCTATCATTTTTTCTTTAAGATCTTTACCTTCGCCCTTTAATTTATTAATAGCATCTATAATTAAACTTAAACCCCTACCGATCTCGGTAAGTGCCTTGCCTCCAATCAATCTCATCATGATTGCAGATCCAGCAGTACCAGCTCCGGCACTTGGTTCACTTTGTTTCTTTGAAGTAGCCTTGATAGCTCTAATTAGTTCATCAACCTTGCTGAATAACGCACCACCAGGACTAACTGATTCTGCAGTAGTCCTGGTCGCTAGCGCGATTTCTTGTTGGTTGTCTATTGAAAGCTTTTCAAAAGCACTTTTAAAGATACTCAATGTCTTCTAATTCTTTTTAGTATATATCACCGTTACTATCTTGGCATCTTCATCGAAGGCATCTTCATGGTTGGAACATTAATCTTTGGCATTTTCATTCCAGTGTTTTGCATCATCTGGTTTTGTTGCTCTTGTTGACCTTCTTCTCCCTTCTGTTGCTTCTTCATTACTTCGGTTAGATCCTTTGTGTAATAATGATATTCATAGAATTCCATATTTTCGATCTCTGAAGGTTGTAATTTCAGATGATAAATCATCCAAAACTTAGTCTTAAAGAAGTTCTCCAGCGATATCTTGAATAATGAAAAGAGATTTGATTCCGTCACGAAAGGTGATTGGTACGAGGACCTCCTCATCCTCGTGTTGAACTAACATTTCTGGCTGAACTCCGATCTTCATCTTTTCTGCCAATCTGTAAACCAACATATATTTCTTTTCATTCCATGCGTTAAACGAAACTTCACCTTTAAAGATCGATGCTTCATTAAATCCTCTCCAATCCTTTTGAATGTATGGAAGGATTTGTAGATATGCCTGATCCCAAGGTTTCTTTTCAATTTGACGAATTCTAATGTAATCCGTAACCTGTTCCATGATACCGATCGTTGGAGGTCTCATTGAAATTGTTCCGAATGAACGAGTTTGAATTTCATATGAACGAGTTTGATCGTCATAATACTTTTCAATTTCTTCTGGAACTCTTGATAACTGAAAATATTTTGATGCAATTTCAGCATCGAACTCTTCACCATCTCTGGTTTTAGCCTTTACAGTTAATTTAAGTTCTGGTTCTGGGAATGTTAAATCTCTTATCGATAACAATAAAAAGATTCTATCCTCTTCCAAAATATCTTTGTACGAGTAAACTTTGTTCTTTGAAACAAATCTAATACAAGATTTAATGATGTAATTTAATTTCTCTTCAATATCGATCAAATTGTTTTCATCGACTGTTGAGAATTGTCTGATCTCTGCAACTTTTGCTGATCTAATAGAGATTGTTGAATCTGCTGGATAAAACTTACCAGCGGATGGTAAATTTATCATTTCAACATTGTAATATCCTAGGATAACATCAGCCTCTTCAGCTGTTTGGGTGGCAAATCTTTTCATATCTACCCTTCCCAAATTTATGGGTTCTGACTGCGCCGTTTGAGATTGATCTCCTTTTTCGGCCTGCTCTACCAATTGCTTGTACTGATCTTGTAGGTTTTCGTTTTCTTGCATTATTTCTTAGATTTAAGGTTATTGATTTTACTGCGATTCCATTCTTTGTTTTCTTCAGGTCTCTTTTCGATTTCTTTTCTAATTAGTTCTCTGATAAATGCTGAGATGGAAATAGGTCTTTCTTCATTTTCAAGTGCATCATTTAAGATGATACGATTGAGGATGAAAACCTCTTCTTCGCTTAAAAGCACTTGAAGCTTCTTTGTTAATTTCGTGTTTGTATTTGCCATGCGGGGGTATTATGTTATCAACATATTATATATTCTTTACAAAAAGAAAGGATGGACGCTTTGCGACCATCCTTTTCTGATCTTATATTAAGCTAATACTTCCAAGAAAGTATTTGCCTTCCATTTAACTGTTAAAATTTGCGCTTCAGTAGTTTCGTATGCGTTCTCTTCTAAGAACGGTAAACCTGAGATGATGAAGCAATCTTCTAATGTAACAGTTCTGTAAATATCTCCAGCTCTGTTATATTCAACTATTACGATTGTTCCAGTGTAATCCTTTTTAAGACCCATGATACCTGTTTGAGGATCTAATTGCTTGTTGTACCAATCTCTTAGAGTTTTGTACAAGTAAGCTTGATTTGAGTCATTTAAGTTCAATGAGAACTCGATTTCTGGTTCAACTGTTGTATCATCCGGCATACCAGCATAAGAACGTTTAGAGAACTTATACTTTTGATCTACTGGTGTGATTTCCTTGTAAAGATTCAAACCCGTAATTTTGTTAACGTGTTGAAGTAACAAAGAAGAGCCTGCAACTCCAGCTGGTGGCAATATAGTAACTTCGAAAAGGTTCGCCTGTACTGGTTCGTACTGCATGCCTTTCTTCGAGGTCTGATCTTGTGAATAATGTGGTAAAGCCATTTTATTTGTGTTATATTTTTATCTATTTATTAAGAAAAGTTTCCAGTTGAGATTGCACCTGTATTAAGAACTGTGGTTCTTTGTACGATAATCTCTAAACCTTTAACTGGTTCAACGAATGTATCTAAAATACCCATGTTGTTATCGATAACGTCTTGCGTATTATTAGTTTGATCCATTACGTTTTTGAAGTCATAAACTCCATTATCAGCTTTAAGACCGGTCATGAATGAATCGGCTAAAGTTTTGATTTCTAATCTTGTTTGTGCTGTGTTAAATTCAAACACATAGTTTTTCAAGATCTTAGCCAAACCTTCTTCGATGTAAATCAATACCTCTCTTACGTGTGCAGAAGAAAGTGCTGATTTAACCGATTGCTGACCTGTTTTATTACCAGTAATAACTGAACCTACTCCTCTTTGGAATACAATCGGATTGATACCGAATGGTTCTAAGATGTCTCTGTCTGCTTTACTGAATGGATATTCAACTCCAGTTACATTGATTCCAGATACAACCCCTCTTCTTGGACCTGCAACGATTGACCATGGTAATGCGTTGAAGTATTTGTCGATATAGTTGTTTGATACGTAAGCTGCTGGTGGAACTGTAAAGCTCTTACCATTTTCAGTTACGGTTAAACCTGGACCGTAGTAGAATGCATAGTTAGCTCCATTGTTAATAGAAGGTAATGCATAGAAGTTAGTTGGATTCATATCCAAGTTACCACCGTCTGCTACGTATTGAGTTTGGAAAGTACCATTTGCATCTTTAAATGAAGGGTTCGTAGATTTTTTGAAATCTGCTACTGTCGGCGCATTTAAGATAGCTGATACGTTTTGTCTTTGACTCGCTAAGTATGAAAGTTCTTGTTTGTTTAAGATACCAACTGATGCATCAAATGATGTGAATGTATCAACAACATATCTGTAATCAATTAAATCTTTATCGATTAAGGCATCATATAAATTAGTTCCAACCAATTGTGAAAGAACTCCAGATATTGTTTTAGCTGAAACCAATGCTGCAGATAAAATAAATGGTTTGTAAACTGTAGTTGCATCTTCAAAAGATAGAACGTAGTTACCAGGCCATGATGCTGCTGCATCTCTATCACAAGTTACTGTGTAAGTTGTGATGCTTCCTGCAGTTACTGATGAAACTCTTAATACTTTTGCCAATCTTCCTGCAACTGCTGAATTAACGTAATTTCCCTTTTTGATTGGAAAGTTAATTGGAGTACCATAATGTCCTGTCATATCGAAAGTTGCAGTGAACTGACCGTTTCCGATAGCTGCGTAGGTACCTGTTACTGGTCCTGCTACGAAATCATACTGTGGATATTTAGGAATATTGGCATTGTATGTGTAAATTGTATGAGATCCTCCAGTTGTATCGATTCCTCCATATATTGAATTGATTGCTTCAGAGCATTGAATGATAGTAACTCCTGTTGTAAATTCAGTATGAATTATCTCTGCGTATTCGTTGGTTAAACCAGCCTTTAAGAAAAGATCTCCTACTTGAATAACCCCAGTCGCATCATAATTATTGATATGCAATGTATCGTTTGTGTTAAGCGTAGTTACTATTGAAGTTGTAACTGCAACTCCACCGTTATCTGCCTTTGAAGGTAAAACAATATCGTTTGATGTTACATTAGAATCAATTAAATATGAAAGTAATTCATAATCCTGATCCTTATCATAAACATGTCCAATCAAATCAACTGCAGTTCCTGTAGAAGAAGTTACTAATGCTGCGTTTACTGCGCAGAATAAACCAGTTCTAGAAGATTCGCCATTGATCATTGTTTCTACATATAAATCATTACCTTCAAGATCTTTAAATCCTGCTAATAATGAACCAGTGTACTGAGCCAATAAAGAAACTTGTCTTAAGTTAGAGAAGTTTGATAATTGATCTGTAATTAAACCTTCGTTTGTGAAATAAGCTCCATAAACTGGATCTGAATTAAGTGTAGCTGGATCGAATTCGCCTTTGAAAACGAATACATCAACCATAAAGTCTGAAATATAATCGAAATCATTTAGGTAGGCTGGAACGTTACCGTTACCATACCATTCTCTTGCAGTGATATCGAATTGTGCTACATTTTGAGCCTTTCTAACGATGATTGTGATTGGATCCTGTTTGATGTTGATAAAGTTTAAAACTCTATCAGTATCTTGACCGATTGCATTTATAACTTCGATATCTTCTGGGAACCAGAATTTATCTGTGTTATAAAATTCTTCGAAAGGTTTTGTACCACTTTCAGAATGTAATGTTACAGCTCCAGGATTAGAACCAAAGGTAACTGGTGATTGATATGCAATTAAATCATTGCTATCAATGTTTGCAATGTTTAAAGCAAGGATTGCTCCTCTGCTTAAAGCATTTTGAGCAGATCTGTGGAAGAACATTCCAGTGCTCTCCAAATTTAAATCAATGTTACCGAATATTCCTTGGAATTCTTCGATAGTTTGACATAAAACTGGTGTGTTGTAAGGTCCTTTTTTAGAGTGACCAACAACTAATCTGATTGTTTGCGAATTAAAACTAGCGGTGATAGATTTGTCGAATTCCAATCTGTACACGCCTGAGCTTTTAAAATTAGCTAATTGAGGACTAAGTGCCATAATTTTTCTAAGTATTTTTTCTTAATCTATATATCTAATGACTAATTCATTTGTTATAATAGGTCGTAAATATCGTATTGTAAATCTCCCTGGGTACTATTATCTTTAAATAGTATCGTTTCCATAAATTCATGCAATTGTGGATCAATAATATCTAATAGCTCTTCTACAATATCAGCATAATCGGTTGTACTGAAGAATTCAGTTGCAATGATCGAAGACATGATCGCATCATCATGCCCCATTTGGGCTCCGTAACTTCCATTCTTTAGGGTACCGAATAGACTGGCCTCGTTTACCGTTTCAATATCTGAGATCGTCAATCTGTTTGCCTCGATCAATTTTTTAAAGTTTTGGCAAAATACAGCCTTGTTATCTGATTTTAATCTGATACCAGGGCTTAAGGTTCTGGAATCATGACGGTGTTTAAATCTAAGTACCATATCATCCTCAAATTCATTTCGTTGAGGAAAAACTGTCGACATATATTTTAATAGGATCGAACCGTATGTGTTGTACTCGATCACAATCTTTACGTTTTCTGGGTTAAAGATTTCACATGATAGAGTATACAATATCTTTGCAAAGTCTTCAATAACATGTTCATTTGATTTAAAGATCGCAACCTGTTCTAATTTAAAAAAGTCGTACATCGCTCCTGGATTTAAAACATTCTCGATGCTCTTTTTATCCATTGGTTTTACTTCAAATATATTGATGATTGAATAATCTCCTCCATTTCCTTCGGCAATATCTACGGTAAATACAAAGAACTTTTCTTCGCTTGCGCATTCTTCGACATCAAAGTTTGGATTCCAGGCTAAGAAACCCTTTACGTCGATGTGTATGTTATCAAAATCATCTAATTCATGATTCACGTATTTCTTTGCATTTTTTCTTAACACCTTCATCGATGCTGGAGATAACAATAATGAAGACGAACTTACGAATTCATTACCATATTGTCTATTGAATGCATCTTCAGAACCAAGGTTTCTAAGTTCTCTTTGATACCATGCATCGTCTCTTTCCGGGTGTTGCCACCAATCAATACGCATTGGAGTGTATGCATTATCTCCTTTTTCAGCAGCCGTATAAATTTCATAGAATTTATTAAATCCATTCGGTGTTGAAGTGATATTGATACGCGAAATCTTAGAGGCTGAAAGCGTTGGATAAACGTTTTCATAGAATGAATCTACGATGCTTGAGTGGATATGCGCAAACTCATCCAGATATAAATTGTGAATTGTAAAACCGATACCAGCCTTTGCTGTTGTTGATTGTCCTACAAGTCTACAACCATTATCAGCTCTTACGTTCATCACGTCATACTTAATAATACCTGGTTTCATGTAAAACGGCATGTGCTCGATTACGACCTTTGCCTTATCGATAATTTCTTTCGTTGAATCTGCTTTATTGGCTAATAGTAAGGTTGTTTTATCGTAATTGAAAGTAATAAACCACGCGTTAAAAATAGATGCCGTTACGGTTTTACCCATTTGACGAGATGCCAGAACAATATTAAATCTATTGTTTTGTAAATTGCGTAGCATTTCTTTTTGATAGTCACGCAATATAACTTGCTTGATACCATCATCTGTCATTACCACTGCATATTTCTCTGCAAAGTACACGATATCATTTGCACATCGTGCTAGTTCTTGGATCTCTTCGTCGGTATATTCAAATACAATATTACCTTTACGCAAGTGTTGTTTACCTTCATAGAATGGTGCACTTACATTTGGTCGATATCCTTTGTCAATTGCTACAATATAGTCATTAACGGTTTTTGTCGACCAAACCAATTTAGTTGTTTGGATATCTGTCGATTCTTTTGGAATCCACACATTATCACTAGAAAATTCTGCCATAGGATTAATCTTCTTCGTTTATTTCAAAAGCACTTACGTCTTCGATCTCTTCTTCTTCGATCTTTCCAGCGTTCTTAATCAATCTCATTAGATCTTTGGTACCACGTTGAACATTTCCATTTTCAATGGATCCACCAGAACTGGTAATCTCTTGCTTATCAATGTTCTTGCGATACATTTCAATATCCCTAGCAATACGCTTGGTTGATTCTTCAGTTGCCATTAAATACATTGTCTGCGATTTAATGATGTCCAACATTGATTTTTGTAATGTAGCTAGTACCTCAAACATTCTTGGAGAAAGTTCTCCATCTTCGATGGTTTCTAATAGAGTTGTTAGGGCTCTTTCACCTGCCTGTAATTGATACACTAAAGAGGACATCGTCATCTCATCCATCTTTTTCTTTGCAATTAGGTACTCATCTTTGGTGATGATTTCCTCATCAAGATAAAACTTCATTAAGGCAGTGATGGTTTTTTCGGCCTGCTTTTGGGCTCCTGCCTTCATTTCACTGAAATTAGCTGGAGTCTTTATTCTAGCTGGAGGAAGTTCTGGATCTTTGTTAACAATATCTGTGATGCTATCATCTGAACCTATTAATTCATCCAACTCTCTACGAATATCATCGGCCTGTTCGCTGATGCTTCTATTCTTTTCTTCCGACATATTATAATATTATTTAGAGTATGTATCAGTGTTATCTTGGGTTTCTGAACTTTTGGAAACCTAGGCTTGGGATTGCATTATCTATGATCGTTGCTAATTGAGCATCCCTAACAACATATTGATTTAATACGTTATTGTGTTGCTCAAATTCAACCGGTTCCTGGAACAATCTTAAATTAGTTAAGTACAGATTGGCTCCTCTGATATTGTAATTTGTGTTTGAATTCCATGAGAAAGCCTGCGCAACATCCAGTATTTGAGAATAAACTGGTACCAAATTATCGTTTCCGCTCTGTGGAAGTCCCGTATAATTTATTGATGGATCTAATGAATAAACATACGTTGAAAGTTGTTTAAAATCATTGCTACCATTTATAATTACTGCGTACCATAATGCTGGATTAAACGTAATTCCATGCATGAAAGGATATACAATTCCGTTTACCTTTACATTAAATTGTTGAGGGGTTAATGTGATTTGGAATCCTATTGCGGCATCATAATCTCCAAAGATGAAATCTTCACCTGCATAACCGGTTGGGAAATGCGGTTGCATCCAAAATGTAACTGCAAAGTTTTGAGTGTTTGTTAACTGACTCATCATTGCATATTCCATCGCAGTTGAATTCTTTGTAACCTGCGTTAAATCGTAATAGTTTTTAGAAACAACTGTCCATCTATTTAATAAACTATAGTCTACAATATTAATCAATTTGTCTTGGAAAATTCTAATTCCATCTCTATAAGAAGTTGTAACTGTTTGATATTGCATCGGTTTTGTATCTTTCTCGTAGGTCTCTTTAATCTCTGCACCAAATACTTCTTCAATACCCGTAACAAATGAATCCGTTGCATCGTCGAACATTCCCTGATTGACCTCTGTTTGTTCTTGGTATTTCACCAATTTGATCTTCCAATAAGATTTTGTTGCATTGAAACGATCACCCAATGAAATGCTATTGATCATGTACATTTTGTTAATGATTGGAATGAACATGTAGTCTCTTTCTCTAGGCTGCTTTTTATAACCGAACGCTCTTTCAAATTCGTCCCTTACAATATGAATTTCAAACTCTTCGAATTCAATTCCAAACATATCATAGCTTAGGGTAGATTCCTGAGGAAATTCATTATCTGGAACCAAGATCTTTACATTTTGTTGGTCAACAACATTAAATAAAGAGTATTCCATTAGGATCACATCTTTCGTTCTTAGATCCGGTTCAGTTCTAAAATAGGTAACCTGATGTCCAAAGATATCGCTTACCAATTTTGACATTTGCAAATAAACTTGCTGTGCCTTATTTAAATTATATGGTTGAAATAAATTATCGTACTCACATGTAATTCTTACGGTTGCGCATCCAGAATAAAGAAATGGATCTGTACAGTCCAAACATAACTGAGGACATGATTCGATGATTCCATTATCGGTTTGCACGGTATAAGTTACCGCAATAAATATCAATGAATTTCCGGGTTGAATTGTATTTACCTCTGCTTTAACATCAAGGTATAAAGGTTCTCTTGGATTAAAATTCATACTCAACAAGTCTCCAAAATCCTTTTGTTTGTTCAATTCATGAAATTCATTGAACGTGTTATTTGTTGTTGAGAATCTAAATTCGTATGTAAAATTGTTATATTGATTTGTGCTTCTATAAAATTTAACGTTCACTACCGAAGTTGGTGATGGATTAATTAATTCAATTTTATTAGAGTCTACTATATGATCGATTGCCAATGATAAATTTCCGACAATAATAATATCTCCATTGTTTAGATTAGAAAAATTAGTACCAAGGCCTATAACCGTCGTACTTCCTGCATTCAAAGTTACAGTTCCAACTGTTGTTGAATCTGATAGACCTGCCAAGATTTCCCAATCAATAACGTTTGTTACGTTTTTGTATGGTTCTTTAACAGAAGCTATTAGGTAGTCGCCGTACTCGTTTGCAGTATTTCCTTTAATCATTATGCGGTTGCGTTATTATCTGATACAGTATTTATACCATTTTGCCCTGATTGAGTTGCAAGTACCACGCTATCCTCAGATTTATAAACCTCTCCAGCGATCCAAGATGCGATGAAACCGGTAAGTGATACGAAATAAATTGAAAGATCGTTTAGATTTGCGTTAAATTGGATGGCTCCAAATCCTGCAATTGCCCAAAGAGCAACAATTACATAAATCATTATTTCTCTACGTGAAGTTGGACCAGGTGCAAAGATGCTGGTTTTTTCGCTGGGTCTCTTTGATTCTCCCCAAACGTATGTTGCGACGTATGCTGTAAGTGATCCGAAATATGTTGCGAGTGATGTAAAATTTGAGTGTTTGTAACCACCAAAAACACCAGTAATAATCCAAAGTCCTAAAACAATGTATACTAGAGCTTCTCTTTTACCAAAATTAGAAATGGTCTCTTTCAATGACATGACAATACAAATTATTTTCTGTATATATCACAATAAAAATTAGTAGTCCGTAACCAATAAAACTTCGGGATTGTCTCCTTCCATTTTAGGCTCGATCGTATCCAATAGGATTCCAATGCATTCTACAAGCTCATTGTCAAAATCTAGAGCATTTGCCTCCATCCACATCTCTAATTTATCCAGCATATCTGATAATTTATGCCTCTTGTATGGTTTTCCTTTAGAAAGAAGATCTATTGAATATAAAATTTTATTGATGCCTTCGAAATCTTCGTCTTCATCAAAGATATTGTATAGTCTAAATGTTGCATGTAGTATTTTATAACTGAAACTGATTCTTTTCTCTCCAGTGCCATCTGCTACCAAACGAGAATAGTTTTTACTTTTATCCAACGTCAATTTTACCCATTTCAAATGCTTCATTTGTGAAAGCATCAAATGCATAAAATAAATTGAGTTGGCATCCTTGTGCAAAAATTCAGATCCAATTGACTTGAATTTATTAAGTTCATTTGGATATGCCTGATCGATATAATCCTTTAACAAAGTTGGGGATATCAGGACTGATTGCTCATTTACTGGGATGAAGTCCATTTTATTTTTGACTCCAGTCCAAATTTTATTGTCGTAATAGTTATACTTATATAGTATGATGTCTATTACATCTACGGTATCGGTAGTTGAGAAGTCCATTAATAAACTTTGATTGATGCTTCTATTTTTTTAAGTTCAACATAAAGATCGTTTTTGGCAAAGCTTTTAAGTTCAGCAAACTCTCTTTTACCAATTTCATTCTTACGAATAAAAAGTTCTATTGCTTCTTCACTGGGTATGTATTCGCTTTTTTCTTTTGTGGAAGAGCTAGCCTTTGTTTTTGTGTATACCCATGCCGGAACACTTGTAAATCTTTGTGCTACTAAACTCCAACAATCAATAACAGATGCACCATTAATGCCATTCTTATTAAATAACTGGGCATTTGCAGGAAACTTAATTGAAAAGAAACGTTGAATCATAAAATGATGGCGTTTCTTCGTATGCTGTTTTATTTCTTTATAGTCCTTTGGCTTTGTAAACATAATCTTTACAAAGTCAAATAATTTTGTTTCGTCTAACATCTTTAATTATTTAACCCATTCATGAAATGCCATTTGGTATGCTGCCAATGGATTAATTGATTCCAAATCTTCTTGCATAATTTGCTGTGCTGTCCAATCTACTTCATATCTCAAACCAACCGCATTGGCCTCTAATAAAATCAATTCGATTTGTTCTTGCTCTTCTATGGTTGGTTTAACGCTCATTAGAATAAATTGTTTAATTTTTTAGTCAATGGAGTTGAATTTGTTTCATCCTCCAAACCTGCAAATGGATCAAATGCTGTAGGAACATCAGCCTTAACTGTTAACCAATGACTTCCTTCTAATATCTTTTCCATTTGAGTTAACTTAGTTAATTCAGGTTCGATGCTTGCACTTTTATCAACTTCAATTTGCATTGCTTTTTGAATTGATTCTGGAATCGTATTGTAATGCAATAACATAATATCTAGGTTCTCATTAAATCGTGCTTTGATTTGAGGCTTAGTTGAATGTCCTATTGTTCGATCGACAATATCTACAATTTTATTGATCTGTGATTCATTAAACATGTGATCTATTGAGAAAGTTTCTTCTTCTTTTAAATATTGATCGATGATTTTTTCTGCCTGTTTTGGAGAAATATTATATGTTCGATCATTCTTTTTCCAAGTAACAACAGACTTAATGTTGTCTGACTTATCTCCAATCAATACCTTTTCAAAGATAAAATGATCACAATTTATCTCTTCAATTTCAATTGCATTCTTTTTGATCCAATCCTGCATTTCAGAACGAACCCTTTCTAATAGAGCAGTTTTACTCGCAAGATTAAATAAAAGATCGTCATCTGTTGAATTATCATCGATGGGTCCTCCCATCATTTTATTAAATCCTTCGAATGTAATCAATTTCTTTTTGGTATTGTAATACCATAATGTATAGCCATCTGTTGCTTTGGAATAGTCAACCAATTGAATTAAATCTCTATCACCAGTCCAAATAATACAGTTTTCTCCAGCTACATTTAACGATGTCGACCATGCAAATAATAAATCATCTGCTTCAGCACCATTAACTTGATTAACAATAACTCCTTTCTTTGCTAGGACATTCTTAAATTCATCATAGATCTCATAAACACCAGTCCAATCAACAGAATCATCTTGAGTTCTGGTTCCTTTGTATTTTGCATCTGGAAAAAGATCCTTTCTCCAAGACTTAGAATCGATGGTCAATACAATTTTATCTAAAAATGGTTGCATCTTTCTAATCTCTGAGGCAAAATCGATACACAGCTTTCGTAAAAACTGAGCTCTACTCTTTTCATCACCTAATAATTTACCAGACTTGGGTCTTGGCATTACAAAAAGCCTGCTATAGATGAAATAATTTCCATCGATTAGCAATGTATGTTTACCTAATTTCATATCTTGATCTTCCATTTATTTATATATAAATATAATCATTTTACCTGACACGGTAAAATTTATTTAATGTTTATGATCTTATTATTGTCTGCAGGGTATAAACGCAACTTAGCATTGTTATCACTGGATCAATAACATTTACTCGTTGAGCTTGATGCTCCGCAACTGCAATAATAATCTGAGGAACGCATTTCACATGGTTTGGTCTTTCAGTTTGAATGTACTCTACAAAATCTGAACCCAATGATTGTAAAACCTCGTCTATTCGATTTGAATATTCACTTACCAATAGTTTATAGTTCTTTACTGGATCGGTTTCATTGAATATCAAGTCAAACACATCTTTATAAACTGAATTGAACCTCTTTACATCATCGATTGAGATGCTTAACGTTCCTTGTGATTTATAACCCTGTAACTTATTTAAGGTTGTACGAAGATCTGGAAAATTACGACGTACAAACTCAACCAACGCGGGTTTTTCAATTGTCATCTCTTCTTTGGCACAGATCTCATGGATACGTTTGATGTACTTCTTTGTCAATTCCAATTCTTCTGACTTGTCAAAATCAAAATTGATCACTTCAAATCTCGACAGGATCGGATCTGGCAATTTATTGATGTAATTACAAGTTGCAATGAATCTGGAATTACCAGCGAATTGTTCCATTGTTGCCCTTAACGCTTTAAAGAATTGATCAGAGACACCATCGACCTCATCCAATATAACTACTTTGAATTTGTTTCGATCATCCAGAATTGACATGGTTGAACAGAAATCAGTAATTCTGGTCCTAATCACTTCTACTGAAGTATCGGTTGAAGCATTGATGTAAAGGTATGGAAGTTCAAATTGATTAATGATTGCCTTTGCTGTAGATGTCTTACCAGTTCCTGGAGATCCAGCAAATAATACATTCTGGGTCAAACCATCTTTAAACTTACTCATTACTCTTTCTGGCAAGATTAAATCACTTAAATTTTTTGGGCGATACTTTTCTGTAAATAGTGCGTTGGCGATCATATTTTATTTGTTATTTAACTTATAAGCGGCATGCCTAAAATGTTTCAAATACATATATGATATGGCGATTAAAAAGAAATACCCAGAGATTAAGCGTACCGCTGGAATGTGGCCGTCGAACAGATTTGGGATTCAATATGCAACCCTATCTCGCGCCCAGCGTAGGTTACTGATGGACTATCCCTTATTAAGGGATCGTTGTAAATCCGATCAATTTATACATATTCTATTCGAACAGCATAGTTACACGTTCACTGCTGTTAATTATACCAATAAGCTTTATTATGATTGGTCTACCGGAGAGATCGTAGAGCGTGGAGATTTGGAAGAGAACTATCAAACAATTGACTGGGTCTGTGCAATTTCAGGAGAACCGATTCGTGCAAAGATGGGAGATTTCTCTTTAGAAAACTTTGTGCATCCAAGCTACCATGATGTCTTAAAGGCTCCAATGGTCGATAGCCGTATTCTTAAGTCTTCAGTTGAATTTCGCAAGAAATGTAAAGAACTCTTACTGAATCAACAGCAAGAGTTCCTTAAGTTAGCTAAAAAGAATTCTAAGAATTCTAAAAAATAATTTATCCCAATAACATTTTTAATTTATCTGAGATAGAAATGTTTGAGTACTTAGATTCATTTATTGCATATTCCATCTCTAACTTAGAAATTTCCATTTCAAATAATCTACCTAATTCGGTTCCTTCTAACTGCCATGATTCTTTTGCAGAAATCTTGTCCTTAAGATCTTTTAGTTTTTGTAACTTTGGATTTCCAGATGCCTTTAATTTTTGCAATTGATTCTTTTTGTTAGGAATCGATTTTGATAATATATCAATAGAATCCGCATTTTTCTTTGGATCCTTTTTAAGATCTTCTAAATTCTTTTCCAGATTGTCGATTTCAGTTTGTAATTTCTTAACCTCTGGATTATCCTTTGATGCCTCTTCCTCCCTTTTAATCATGTCTTCGACTCTCTTTAACTTATCGTCCTTTGCGTTCTTTACCGGTTCTTTTTCTTTCTCTGCCTTATCAGCAGCTTCTTTTTCTTTCTTCTTTTTTGCAGCCTCTTCGCGTTCTTTAGAATACTTTTTAGCATCATCCTTCTTTTTGTCAACAGGCTTAGGTTGTGGTTGTTGCTCTTTGGCATCTTGTTTAAGCTGATTTATCGCAGCTTCCTCTTCTGCATATCTTTGTTTTAACTTCTGCATCGAAGTCTTCAGATCTGCAACTTCTTCTGGACTTAAATCTTCATTACCTGTCGTTCTTTTGATCAATTCCATGTGACCTAAAATCTTTTCTCTACTTAATACCTTTTGAATGTATTCGCCTCTTTCCTTAGCCTTATCATCAACTGAACTTTGTAGATCTTTAATTTGTCCGTCTAACACTTTTTTCTTTGCGTCCAATGCTGCTTTTTTAGGATCTGCTGATGTCAAATTATCTTTTGCAAAACCAATATCCGCGGCATGCATCTTCATTGCATTAATCTTCTGCTGCATTTTTCTATATCTACGAGCATAAAATAACCAGTCTGCTACCTTTTTTGCGGCAGCTTCAACATCTGGACCATCTCCACCACCTCTTTCTAATAATACTTCTGATAATTCTTCTTCATTTAATTTAATTTCAGATTCATTGTATTTAATTGCTCCTAGCTTTTGATCAGCTTTTGAAATTGCATCATCTACTTTATTACATGCAGATTGAATACCTTTAAGAGCTACTATCCATTTTGGATCAGATATATCCCACTTAAGCATAGAATCGATTTGATCTTGTAATTTTACTAAGTCTTCTCCAATTTCATCAAAAATTAAAGTTTCTTCTTCGTTTAATTCTTCTTCAATATCTATTGTTTCAAATAAATCTATTGAATCGACAGATTCTTTAACGGTAACAGATAGTTTTGATAATTGATTCATGATCGTATCAACATCGCTCATCATCTCAGTTCTATTTGAAGTTTCAACACCCACTGTTGATGTTTCTGGTTCAGCGGTAGTAGCATCATTATTTTCTGTTGCCTTCGTTTTTTCTGCTGTCTTTGGTTCCATGGATTCTAAAGTTAGAGAATACCAATTTTCAAAATTCTTTTTGTATGCCATAGTATTTATTGTATTGTTATACACTATATATTCCACTTTCTGTTTAAACAAAGAAAGGACTTCCTTTCGGAAGTCCTTTCAGATTTATGGAATATTTAAATCAATTTATTCTTAATAAGAATTAAGATAAAGAGATCAAGTTTGTCCATGCTGTGTTCGAAGTTGGAACGTTACCTACTTTGAATTTCACATATTGAGTTTCTGGGTGGAAACCAGCTTCAACTAATGCAAATCTAGATTTAACAGCAACTTTTGGTGCCATTGTACCTTCTGCGATAGTTTGTACTGATTCAGCCATTAAGTAAGGCATGAAAACTAATCCAGGACCATTACCATCACCTTTTCTACCAACGATAACATCGAAGTTAGACCATTTCCATTTTGGATTGGTATAAACTTGTACACCTGCGATAGAACCTACTGGGTAGATTGCACCTGCAGCTTGAGATACTGTGTTAGCGAATGGGTTTGGAACGTAACCTGCAACTGATTGTAACGCTGTAGCAACTTGTGGTCCGCAAACCGCGAAGTTACCTGCACCTCTACGACCTCTGTTAGCAATTAAGTTAGCAGCAGCCAAGATACCAGTTAAGATTTTTCTATGTTCTGAACCTTCAGTTTTACCACCTGTGAATTTGCTAACATCGTACAATTGTACGTCCATTGCAGAAGCTGATGGGATTTCACCCGCAGCATATGAATTAGATACGTTAGTAGTACCCAAAGTGATTAAATTAGAGATGATCAAATCATTGATAGATTGAGTCAATTCGTTTACTAATACTGCTTCAACTTGTGCAACAGCATCAACTCCGAATTGTTTTAAATCTTGAACTTGTTCTCTTGTAACAGCAGCTGCAACTTGGAAAGTTTCAGCAGAAACTGCTTTAGAGAATAAAGAAAGACCCATTAATCTATCTGGAGTTCTTTCACCAGAATTTCTATCGTATGCATTAACTGCAGGATAAGAAGGGTTAGAAGGTAAAGTTGTATCGTTCGCGTTGTTACCAGAGAAATCAGGAATATGATCTTCTAATGCTTTAACGAATTCAACAGTTGCTGCTGCAGAACCTGCAGAAACAGCTTGTACAGCTACTAAAATGCTAGAAGCAGTTAAAGTACCAGATACACGGTAGATAGTTTGACCATCAATTCTTGATACACCAACAGCGTAGAATAATACACCATCAGTTGCAGTACCATTTTGGTCAGTAGTTAAACCAGCATAGTTAGATTTGATGTAACTTGGAGCAACACCATTATCTAATCTACCACCTTCATAGATAAAATCTAAGTAAGATAATAGACCCATAGGACCTGCCATTGGAATAACTGGTACTAAATCTAATGCGATTGTTTGTGCAGCAACTTGCATTGCTAAAGGTAACAAAGTTGGAGCTTTATCACCAGAACCTACTGAAGCAGGGTTAGAACCGAAACCTGAAGGGAACGATGTTGCGCCCATACCAGTTAAGTTCATTGTTGGATCTAATCTCATGATGTTCGCATCTTCATACAACTTGTGGTTGTGGCAATACTGAGACATCCAAGCTAATTTACTAGCATCGTTGATACCAGTTGCTGATTCGATAATCGGAGACCATGTCTCTCTGATTTCAGCTTCGTTAATTAATTGTGCCATTTTGTTTTTAAAATGTTTTTTTATGTTTATGTTATCGTGCGATAACTGCTCGACATAATTCAGATTTTTGCTTCTTATCTGAGAGTCGAAGTATTTTATTATTCTTATAGTACTATATATCTAGTTGAAAAAATGAATTTTTTAATTTTTTCAGTTTGATTGAGATAAAAATAGGTTCGACCGTAAGGAAGAACCCATTTTAAATGTATTAGTAAATTATTTTGTAATGATCCAAGGACCTCTAGATGTATTTAAGAATTTGTTACCATCTATTTCGATATGTGCCCATACTAATTTACCATCAACTTGTTTAGCAATTTCTTGTCCGAATTCATATTTCTCAAAAAAGAATGGTTTATCATTCTCATCTGCTAAAACATCAGATTCAACTTTACCATTAGCAACAATTGCTTTGATCCAATTTGGATCATCGATCGCCTTTTCTTGCTGTTTTGAAAGCTTTTTTCCTTTAATTACATTAGGATTGATTCCATTGTAATTGTATTCTTCATTGATCGCTAATTCGTTAATGAATTGTTCAAATAATTTAATGTGTTTCATGGCTTATACGTATTATTATTATTATTATTTATTATTATTTCTTGAATTTCTTAGTCAAAGACTCAGCAACACCTGTCATATCATAAGGCATAGTTTTCTTTTCGATAACTTCTGCTTTCTCATTGATTATCTCTACTTTTTCCATTACGGTTGTAGTTTCTCTAAGATCTCTTGTTTGCCAAAAGTTTCTTACTTGATATTCAGTTTCTAATCTAAAGTATTTAGATTGTGCTAACAATTGATTCTTCTTAGACTCAGATAATTTATTCCAAGTTTCTTTGTATTCTTTAGGCATTGCGCTTACAACGTAAGGTTCATTACCTGAAACGTTTTGAGCTCCTGCTAAAGTGTTACCCCATAGAGCATAGATTTGAGATTCAGTTAAGAAACCTTTATTTGATACGGATTTAACTACTAAAGTTTTTTCTTCAGTTGAAAGTGTATTGAATTCTTCCTTCTTTGCTTCAGAGATGAATTTAAAGAAATGAGGTTCAGCTACTTGTTTTGCTGCTGCTTTTTCTAACAATGCAGATAATTTAGAAGAGATTTCTGATTTGTATGCATCCATTCTATCGATAGATTCTACAACTTCTTTTCCAGCTTCATCTTCACCATCTAATTCTTTTTCTAATTCTTTAGAATCATCGTGTGCAGATTGATCAACGATTTTACCGTCGAATTCGATTTTACCAGAAACGTCTTTAGTTTTACCGTTTAAATCTTCAGCATCAATACCTGCATCGGTATCAGCTTCCATTAATAAATTGGTATTAACTGTTTCAGCTACATATTCAGCGTACTCAGTAACTTTCTCAATGTTTTCTTTAAGATAGTCCATGTACTTCTTAACATTTTCGTGAGTGATTGCTCCGTCATTGTAAGATTCTGCAAGATAGTTTGTGTAGTTTTTGATTTGTTCAGTACCTTCAGCGATATGCTCTGCGTATTGTATTGATTGATCTAATTTTTCAGCTAATGTATCTGCAAATTGAATGCTTTGATCTGCTTTTTCTGCAACATGTTCAGAGTAAGCAATAGCTTGATTCATTTTTTCAGCTAAATAAGAAGAGTATTCCTCTAATTTTTCAACTTTAGTGTTTAATGATTCTGAATCGTTCATCTTAGTGATTGATTCTTTTAAAGCTTTAATTTCTTCAGCTAAGTACTTTGAGTAGTTATTGAAGTCCTCATTGCTTACAAATCTTGGATTTTCCATTTTTTCTGCTTCTTTTATTTGTGTGTTTGTGTTTGTAGTATTATCTATCTCATAAATTAAGAGATCCTCGGTATCACCAAAGCCATAAGCCTCATTAACTCTCTTTAATTCTGCATTTGAAAATCCAGGATCTGCTACTAAATCATAGGTAAAAAGTTGTTTGATTTTAACTTTACCATCAGATTCAACTTTACCGCATGCTCTAGAAGAAATATGTAAAGGAACTCCAGCATCAACCAACGCTTTAGCTTGCTTACCTGCATCAGTATCTAATAACCTGATCTTTCCTAAGATTTGTTTGTTTGCTTTATCGTATCTTAGTTCTTCGATAATGTGTGATACGTTCTTTAAAGAAATATCGAAGTTTTGAGGGTGATCTAATTCACCTAAAAGTTTAGATGAGTTAATTTTAGACTGCAGAGACTCAATTTGAGGTAGGTATTCTGCTTCGGTGTAGATTCTATTGTTACGGTTTAACTTATCGATTTCTCCGAAAACACCTTCAAGCACATAGGCGCCAGAACTGTCTTGGGTGAATTCCAACGTTGAACCACTTCTTTCAAGAATCAAGAGATTTTTAGCTGTATTCATATATTTTGATACTATATTTTGGTTATATATCCTTTGTCGATTTGACTTTTTTAAGTATTACAGGCCTGCTAGTTCGTCCTTTGTATCAGAACCTTCTTTATCGGTAGATGCTTCATCACCGGTTGCATCAGAACCAGACTCTTTTTCCTTTTGTTCTTTGTCAGTTTGCTCTTGGTTTTCTTCTTCTTTATATTTATTGTAATATGTAAGAAGCTTCGACATGTCTTCTGGAGCAAATGCAGTTTCACCATAGGTTTCAAAGAAATAAGACTTAAACTTGTCTTCTGTTTCAGATGCTGAAATAGCACCTAATATTTCTGCGCTTTTAATAGTTTTACCGCTACTTAAGATAACATCATCGATGAACACTTTAGAATCTGGAGCCTTGATCGGTTGATCGGCTTCATTTATAAATTGTTCGAATGTTTTTAAATACTTTTTCATTTTATATCTATCTAATTTTATATTATAGTCCTCCGCCCATTCCTCCAATTCCTCCCATGGCTCCCATCATATCGCTAGGTGGTTCCTTTGCCTTTTCAGCTTCTTTTCTAGCCTTTGCAGCTTCATTTGCAGCCTTATCATCCGGGTTAAGTTTAAGATACTTATCAACCAAGAAGTCCATATCAAAGTAAGACTCTTCTTCCATTGTCATTTGATTTGTAATCGTTAAATCACTGTGCATTTTTGATATGAAATCCAATCTCTTCTCCATGATCTCCATTGTCTTCATTTCCGCAAACATGTTCTCTTCGTTGTATCGAAGTGCGATTTGAGTCTTAAATGCAGGATCCTCTTTGAATTCAGGGAACTTCAAACACATTTGAATGTATAGAGGTTTAACCAAGATCTCTTGGAAAGAAGATCTTAAACGGTTAATAAATTTACCGAACTTGATCTCATCTCTAATCATTCCATCTGCCGAGAATGATTCTTCTCCACCACCATCTTCAAATGCAAATCTATTGAAAGGAATTTTAGAAACGTGCTTTAATTTATCTGAGAAGTATTTTAATGCATCGGTATCATTAATTTCTGGACCTTCTCCACCTAATGTTTCAATTTCCGGTTGTTCACCATCTTTCGACGGTAACCAATATTCTTTATTAAATTGTAACATTGGCTTACCATTTGTGGTCAACTGACCTGAATCCCAGTTAAAGTCTACAACCTCCTTGTAATTGTTCATCAATTGAGCTAACGATTGTTTTGCTCTGGTCTTTGATTTACCACCGACTGGTATGATGAACTTCATTCTATAAGAAGCATTTGTAACGGCCCAAATTACTCTGGTATGTTCCATTACCCTTAATAGGTTGAACGCTCTAATTAATCTTTCAACGTATGATATTCTGGATGCTGTAGTAATCGATGAGTAAGAGATGTAGATGATCTGAGAATCATACAATTTTCTTTCTTTGATTGGATCGTCTTTAAATTGAATCCAAACTTTCTTACCATCCTCTTTGTTATATGCTGGAACCAATGTGATTGGATCAATTTCTTTAAAACCAATAACCTCTGTCATTTCAGGGTTATAAATGATTTCAAATGCTAAGTAACCATCAATCAACCATTTTCTAAAGTAAAACCATGCTGACTGATCTTGTGCAAATCCATAATATTGATAGATTTGTCTATATGCTTTGTTTAGATATTCATTAACTTCGGTTGAAACATCCAAGCCTATTAGAACTGGATATGCAATAAAGTTTTTATCATCATACACGATGGATTCATCACCAAGAATATCTAAGATGTCTTCAATTTCATCATACAGAGAAAATTGTCTTAACTCTTCTCTCTTTGATTTGTAGTTCATGTCGAAGAACGGAATGTTCTTTCTCATGTTGGTATCGGCCATAGATAGTGCAGCGAATGCACCATAAATATCATCCGAATCCACGCCCATTAGGTTCATCTGGCCGTAACCAAACTGATCCTCCATCGGACCGATGGCTTGAGATTGCCTCAATACCAAATCGTCGTAATACATACCAAAGGATGACAACTTTTTCAGTGTGTCACTTAAATTAAATGCTCTTCGATTTGTACTAAGAGGTCCGTTTCTTTCTATGAATCCAGCCATAACTTGCGTTTTTTTATCTAATTATATATTCAATTACAATTTCTTCCTGTTAATATAATACTCTGCGAATAGTCTTCTAACTGCCCATACGGTAGATCCAAAGATCTTCGTAAAGTCACATAAAACTATGCGAGGCCAACTTTCGTAGCTTACCACTGTTTGGTTTCTTTTCCTCTTTACATTGTATCTTCTAACTGCAAAACCATATCCGAATTTGTCCATGTACTTCTTGATATGATCGTATCTCATGTTCATTAGTGGTCTCTGATAGAATGCGTCATCTGGTTTTTGTTTTGTTGACACGTCTATTGTTGATTCAAATGCTTTATAAAACGCATCTAAAAAGTCCTCTTTGAATTTAACTGGAAGCAAGTTTAAATTAACTCCGCAATCAGTTGTTTCATTTATTGGACTTAACGCTAATACCACTGGTTTACGATCGAACCAATCCAATTCTTTTTCACCGATAGGATGGACATAATCAAAAACATAGATCTTTCCTGGTTTAAATGGCTTCGCGGTTGGAGTAACATCTTTTTGTTTCCTGTCCTTAAGTCCTTCTCTGAACCATTCCTCAGAAATCATCCTTGCCTTCTTTTTATCTCCGGCTTCTTTGATTAATACCTTTATTTGTTGTTTAATGTAACCCATTTATATTTTTTACAATTTTCAAAATGATATCTTTTCATATTATTGGTTATCAAATAAATGTACATTTTATTTTAAATTTTTTATTGAATCTTCTGTTAATACTATAAATCCCCATTCTCTGCTCTTGCAATATGCTTTTGCAGCTACATATTTATCCATATTCTTAACGTATTGTTCGGCTAAAAACTTGTAAGATTCAACTGCCTTCTTAGAATTTTTCTTAGGAGGCTCTGGTTTCATTAATTGTTGTTTTGGTTTAATTTCAACAATGAATTCTTTGACGCTACCGCTATCTTGTTGTACCCTAATATAAAAATCTGGATTGTACGTGTGTGTCTTCTGATCCTTTCTATAAAGATATTCGATTTCAATAGGTTCGCTAGACCAAAGTAAGATCAATGGATTAGAATCGCACCATATCATAAACTTACGTTCCCATGAAGATCTGTAGATAATAGGAGTACTTCCAGCATATTTTTCTGGATTTACTGGATTGTAATAACCTTGATTGAATCCAGACTTCTTCGTGGGTCTAACATTTTTTATTGACATTATAGACTATAGATTCCGGAATCACCATCTTCTCCTCCTCTACCAGCTCGATCAAGAGACAATGTTCCTTTGTATTTTTCTGGATGTAGTTGATTCCAACCCTTTGCATAACCCTTCTTTGCAATTTCTGTAAAGTACGCAAATGCATTGGTATATTTAGGATTAAAGCTTCTCCAATATTTTAACAGATCTAAAATACCGAATTGTAGACAATCTTCTCGATCTTTATCATCAACGTATTTCATTTTGTTGATTGTCTTTTGGGCCAATAGGATTAACATCTTTTCGGCGTCTCTTGTTAACTTATCTTGTTCTTTTGATTTAACGATTTCTGCGTAAAAATCAGGATTATTCAGATAGTTCTTTTTGCGGGGTGCTTTTTTAATTTCGCTCACAATTATTGTTCTTTTGTTTTATTATATATAAAATGTTGAAACTGTTTAAATTACAAAAGGGACCGATTGGTCCCTTTTAGTTTTATGAGTATTTAAAAATGATTATGCTTCTAAAGCTGCAATCTTGCCTTCCCATACTTTGATTTCATCTGAAATTAAGTTATCAGCCTCTTTAATCTCTGCAACAGATTTGTTTGCTCCTGAGATAACTTCTCTTTGATCTTTTAAGAATGCGATCATCGATTCAAATTGATTTCTTTGTTCTTTGATTTGAGCCAATTTAGCGCTTTCACCTTCTAACATGTTAAATAAGAAAGATGATGCATCTTCACCAGTTTCTTTGCTAACGTATTCTAAAGCCTCGTTTGCATTCTTAGCTTCAAAGAATCTTGTAATTTTATTTGAATTGTTGTATCTTGAAACGAAAATATTACCTTCAGCTTTAATTAAGCTAACGATTGAATCTTTACCTTCAAATGTTGCAACGAAATCTAATACTAAGAATTTGTCTTTGCTTAATAAAGTAGGGATGCTTTCGAATAATTCTGCTGCTTTAACATTTTCATATCTGATTGCTCCTGCCGCTAAAATATGCTTGGAGAAAGATTCATCTAAGATGTTTGAGTTACCCCAAAAGAATTTGTTTTCAGCTAAATTGTATGTAAATCTAGAAGAACCATGGTACCATCTAACTATGTCGGTACCAAATTCGAATGATTCAAATGCACTGATAGCATTGTAAAAATCTGCGTCTTGGATTTGCTCTAATTCACTTACTTGATTTCCGGTCAATTCGAATACTCTTTTATTTAGATAAAATTGTATTGCATTCTCAGAAATATGTACTGGTGCAAGAATGTTTGTTTTCATTTTTTATATGTTTTTTTATGCTTTGACTATATATCCTTATATTATGGAGTGTTTTGGTTGTCTAAGATCGATTGATTATTATCCTGTTGCGGAAGAGATGTTACCGCAGATCCCAGAGATGCTTGATTAATAACACCGGTATCTCCTTGGGATGGATTTAATCCTACGAAAGTAGCTTGATTTTGATTTGTAACCGTAAGATCAATTGTAAACATTCTATTACCGGCATGCAATTCGGTATCGAACTCGAATACTGGTAGGAAAGTATTTACTTGGATTTCAAAGGTTAATTTATATCTGCCTTTATCGTCGTATGTGTATTCTATCGGACGATCATTTGTATAGTCATCTGGCAGAGCGTAATAAGATGCAATCTTATATGTACCTTCACTTAGATGACCGACTTCAACATAGAAATAATTTGATTTGTACAATTTCTTTAAGATCATTTCGGTAATCTTCAAAGAATCCAATTGAGAGCTAACCATGATATCGATGTCCATTGCCATCGTAACTGGAATCATCATGAATTCTGCGGTATAACTTTGCATTGCACCCTGATCATCCAACTTAGAATAATTTCCTCTAATTCTTTTATTTACCAATTTCGCAGATTCAATATTAATTGAAGTTAAATTTGCAACTCCTCTTGGTACTCTATCATAATTACCGTCGGCTGGAGTTCCATCTGGACTGCAGTTGGCTCCGTCTGGAGTTGAGAATAAGAAATTGTCTCTTAGAAATTGATCATCTCCGGTTACCGAATAATAAAAGGGTACATCGATTGCAACCCTGGTCTTATTATCCATCTGTCGATAGAAATAAACCTTGTTGTTTAAATCAGCCAATAGACCAATTATTACGTGTCTGATGACCGAATCGTCCGTATTAAAAAGTTGGTTATAACTTGCCATAATTAGTTTATATATTTTAATCTATGGCCTCAACTTCAAATTTAGAGAAACCATTATCTCTATAGATCTGTAACTTCTTATCAAATATTTCATGGGGCAACGTACTGTGATTAATTACAAATGTATTAATTTTGCTCTCCTTGATCACTTGACTTAAGATCTTTAAGATATTATATATACCGTCCTGATCTACAGAACTTAATAACTCATCCAAAAATAACAGGTTCAATTGAGGGAATCTCAGCTTAAGGATCTTTATGATCGCGATAATGATAATAAAGTCGGCTTTTTTACGCTCACCGGTTGAAAGGGTCATTGCGTTAATCTCTTGTCCTAAATGCGTGATGACGCAATCGAATTTATCATTGAATTTGATTTGAAATGGAATGTGCATAGTTTGTGACATTGCGCTGATATTTGCATTTAAACCAGGCAAGATAGTTTTAACTGCCAAGTTCTTTACTCCATCCTCTCCTAAAACATCTTCAACTATTTCTAAGAATGCATAATCTCCAGCATAATTATCTTTTTGAGATCCCGTTGCCTGTTCTTTTGCCTGAAAGTCTTCAATGATTTGTTTCATGTGATCGAACTGTTCGGTACCTTCCATACCTTCTTTGATCTGTAACAATTCATTCTTTAGGTTTCTAATGTTCACATTCAATGAAGATACCTTATCCAAAACTTGGGTCTCTTTGCTTCTTAATTCTGCGATCGAAACTCCAATAGCATCAACTATTACCTTTGATTCGCTAATCCTTTCTGGCATCGTAGAAACTTTGGTTGAAATCTGATCTTTACGATGCTGATGAAAATCTGTTGTTAATGGAGATTCACATGTTGGACATGTTCCACTCTCGTATAACTCAAGTTTCTTTTTTAATTCAGCCATTTCGTAAACCATTTTATTGTAAGATGCTTTATTGATTTCTAAATCTTTAGATTTCAACTGCATGTTGTCAACTATCTTTTCCTTAGCGTCCTCAAGTTTCTTTTTATTGGTATCAAAGGTAATCAATCTTTGTTTTAATTCTTGAATCTTTTCCTTATTCTTTTGATTTGACTCTGCTAATAATTGATTTAACTTTAATTGAACTGAAGTAATGTTTTCGCCGATCTGTTTTAAGTCCCTTTCATAAGAATCTAAATCAATCTTTAAATTCTTTCTCTCCTCTTTGATTGCCTTTTGCATATCATTCAAGATGGAGAACCCAAACATCCTATCGATAATTTGTTTCTTATCGTTAGGAGACATCGTTAAGAATGATTTAAAATCATTTACCGACAATATGATGATATTTTTGAAAACGTGATATGGAATTCCGTAAACTTCTTCCTCTAAGTAATCTTGAACTGACTTTTTACCAGCCTTATCAAATTCGATTCCATTCAATAGAACTTTAAAATACGAAGGAGAGAGTCCTCGCTCAATTACAACTTCAATATTTTTACATTGTACATGCACTCGTACCATTAGGTTCTTATTGATCCTATTTGGAAGCTCATTCATTTTAACACCATCCAATTTGCCATACAGCGCAAAAACAATTGCATTGGCAATCGAAGTTTTGCCATCTCCATTCTTACCCAATACCAAAAAAAGTTCAGCATTGTTCTCAGTAAAGACCAATTTCTGAACCTTATTGCCGTATGATGCAAAATTCTTAAGCTCTATTGATTTTATTTGCATATCCTGTCTATTGTTCTAAGTCGTAATTGTAAGCACACTTATCGTGTATTAGTTTTAAGCGACTCTTCAACTTTTGTTTCATTTCATCATCATGGCCTAGACCATCAATGTATAAATTACAAAGATGAATGATATTATAATTTTTGTATAGATCTTCAATTTGATCCATATCATACAAATCCTTATCGATCAGGTTATCGTCCTCATAGATATTCGGATCGATCTTTCTTGAATCTTTTTGTACCTTATTGATTAGTTTAGAGAGCGCACTTGAAGTTGCAATCTTTGCAGGTACGTATAAATCTACGAAATTGTTTTTGATTTGTTTTCTAAACTCTTCAAGAGGAGTCATATATAAACTCTTCAAATTAAATTTTAAAAACCTAGGTGATACTTCATTTTGAAAGAATGTCTCTTCCATTGTTTCTAAATCTACAAGATCGAACCCTTTTTTATTTCCGGAATCGGAACGTGTAAGCTCGTATGGAGTACCAACCAATCTTAATTTGCCCTTTTGCTGACGATAGTGAATGTGTCCTGAATAAACTGCAGAATAATTATTGTAATTATCAATATCGATTCCATGTTGGTTTTTCACCTTTGAATTCAAAGATACACCATTTACTTCAGAGTGACAAAATACGATGTTAGTGCTTGGGTGTTTTGCAAGAGTTTCAATCTCATGTGTGGTATCTCTTCTCCAAGGCATTAACAAGATGTTCTTGTCTCCCCACTTGTATGTTTTAGTCTTTTTATAAACCTGAACATTTGGAATCCATTTTAAGGTATCAATAGAACTTACTTCGTTTGATTTCTTTGCCCAAATATCGTGGTTACCGCATATTACATGAACTGGTAAAATCTTACCAAGTCTCTCAAACAATTCGATCGAATAATGTAGGATCCTTAGGTTGACACTTTGTCTATTATCAAATACATCACCAACCTGAACTAACACATCACCCGGTTGAACCTCTCTTTCAAGAGTTGGTATGAAAACCTTTTCAAAAAATTCTTGTTGTATTTCTAACCATTCAATAGAATTAGATCTAACACCAAAGTGTAGGTCACCTAAGACCCACACTCTTTTTACCGGTTGCTTTAATATTTTTTCATCAATCATTAGAATAATCGATTTATTTTTCTACGTCTTAATATTTTCGTCCTATTATCTAGGGCTTGAATTAAATCATCTTTAAATTTATTACTTAAAGAAGTGTAGAATTTACTGGAATTGATATTAAAATAATCAGCAGTTTCTGCGAATATTTCGATTAATGAATATTTTGCATGTAATTCTGTAGAAACAAATTCATAAATCTCATTAATATCTAACTTCTTTAATTTTTTTGATTCAGCCAAATCGTCTAAATCATTAAAAGATTTAAATCGAGATGTTAAAATCAGAGCATGAATATCTCTTCTTACCATATCAAGATGGATCTTTTCTTCTTCATCAATATTATCAAAATATTGTGGTGATATTTGAAACGATATACTGGTATCAAGATCAAATGATTGATCTTCAAAAGTATTTTCAAATATCTTATCTCTGGTGCGTGGCGTTGGAGTACCTGGTATCATATCTTTATAATTGATGTATGTTTGAATTGCTAATGTCATCCGTTTCTGTTAATCGCATGAATTGATAATTGATGTTTAATTTACATTTAACACCTCTACCTTCTCCATCTCTGATCTTTAAGATCTTCAACCAATATTCGTACCCTGCTCTCATGATGTCATCTTGAATAATACCGAGCATCACATCGGCAGTATGTGAAAGACCTGCAGATTCTGCAACGTCGGTTAAAGTAATGTCGCTTGAGTTATAACCACTTCTTGTGATCTGTGTTGCAGTTACAATCAACCATTTATTTCTAACACCCATTGCTCTTAAATCCTCTGCGATCTGTTTGATCTTTAAGTAAGTATTCTCCGAGTTTGGATTTCTATAGTTTGATAGGATATTAATATAATCGATGACTACGGCTCCTAATTTGATCTTCTTCTCCTCTTCGATCTGTTTAAGATATGCTTCGATATCCGGCACGGTTGCTTGCGATGTTGGAAATTGTTTTACAAATAAGTTTCCTGGAGGTGTTAAACCATCACCAACCATTTCTAATCTTCGAGCAACATATTCTCCACTCTTGGATTTTTCATCGTAATCTTGCATCGGTATCGATAACAAATTAGATCCGATACGTTTCATGAATTTATAAGCTGACATCTCCGCGGTAATAACTGCGGTATTGGTACCCATCTTCACGAAATTTGCCGCATCATTTGCCAAGAAGATGGATTTACCGATATTTTGTTCACCAACATAAACTGTCAGAGTACCATCTTTATCGTATCCACCACCTAAAGCTCTATCTAAGAAGTTATAACCCGTTGAGAATTTGGCAACTCCAGTTTGAACGTGATCTGATGCATTGAAGAAATCCAATCCCAAATCAGAATTGAACACCAGTGAATTCCTATCATTGATTAACGATTTAACTTTACCAATTATGTCATCAACATTCTCAGGATTTACCTTTGTTGTTTTAATGTACTCAATTGTATCAATTAACGTGGTGTCAAAGTTTCTCCACTTGATCCAAGACTCTGCAGTACTTAATAACCAATCTTCATCGTACTGTGTTAGATCTGCGGCATAAATAACATCAATAATATCAGGGTCTACTTTACTATTTGATTTTTGAATCAATAATTTCATTTGATCTGGCGAAGGAGTCTCATGAAATTTATCATAAAACTTCGATGCCAAATAATGAAGTACATCAATTTCTTCACTAGTGTAGAATCCTTTCTTAATTAGACCTAAGTACTTTGTTTTTTGCAAAGACAACTTAAAGAATATTTTCTCAAAATCTTGTCCGAATTTCATTACGCGAATGGGTTTAAAATTATTCTATAGGATTCTTTGCCTTCAGTTTCATTTGTGCATTCAATAAGTCCTAATTCGATTGCTCGCTTAAGACCTGCTTCAATGGTTTCAATTGATGAATCTACTGCCTCGTATTTAATAATACTATGCTTTGTAAATGCATCTCCCCATCGATCAGGTTGTTTTATTGCACGGTTGATATAAATGTATACAATATCAAATGCATCGGGAAAAGCTTCAAATTCTCTTTCAATACCTAAGATGTATTTGATTGGAAGCTTTTCCTCGACGATTCGAAGTACTTCGGTGTTACTCATTTTAATCTTCTTCGTTTATAATATCATCGATCGTAAAATCACCAGCCTCAGTGTTGTAGTTAAATAATGGCTTGATGTACTCATCGATTTGTTTTAATACTTCTGGAGTAAATACTTTATCTGTGAAGAATTCTGCATTAGAAACTGTATTATCTAAGTGCTTACAGATCCAAGTTCTTGCTGTATCTTTTGGAATCTTTTCTTTTGTTTTAGGATCAATTGTTCCTCTGGTAACTCCACAGATATCCCATGTTGCATATTTTTCTAATCCAACATATCTATTCATACCTTTACTAAAGTCTAAATGGAATTTGATTGGATTTGGTTTTGCAAATCTGTTTTTTGCAGGTCTTGCAGTTACCACAATACCAACTTTTTGATCTCCATCTTTTAATTGTGCTTTAGTTAAGATCAATACGATAGACGCGGCATACTCAGGACCTGTACCACCTCCAACGTTTATCGAAGGCATAAAGTCTTGAGACATGTAAGTATGGTTTGTAAACAAAAAAGGAATCTTTAAATCAGCCAATGGAGTCATAATGATTCTAAAGATTGATTTTAAAATCTTTGAACGGGTCATATCTGATTTTTCTGATCCAGATACCGCATCATCGATTTCTTTTTGAGTTGCTAAGTTACCTGCAGAATCTAATAGAATCATGATCTTTGGTAAATCTGCACCGTTTCTTTTAGCCTCTTGCATCTTTCTAGTGATTGTAGTCACTGAAGTTCTAAACTCCTGCACCGTATTGATCGGTTGGTAGTTTACTTTATTTAGATCAATACCGAATTTTTTCATTAGATCTTTATCAATTGCTGCTTCTGAATCGTAATAGATCACTGAATAACCTCTAGCAATTGCCTCACGCACAGTATTTAACATTAAGAATGTTTTACCGGTACCTGAAGGTCCTGCAACTGAGCAGGCTCTATTGTTTGGCCATCCTTTAAAAAGTGATCCAGCAACGCATGCGTTTAAGTGATAATTACCAGTGTCGATGTATTCTGTTATTTCACTGAAATCTGACATTTCCATCACCGATCCTAGAGGATTAATTCCAGAAAGTTCGGCATTTAAATCATCGAACGTAAATTGTTTGTTACTTTTTGCCATTGTTGTTTGTATTATGTGTTTTTTGTTCTTCTACACGAAGATCTTCTAGTTCTTGTAGGGCAGATTTTAAATCTGTTTCAAGAAGTTGAATTCTGGTTTGAATGGTTTTGACTCTTGCAAATATTGCTTGGTACCTCTCAACAATTGAAAGTTGAGCTTCATCAAAATTCGATAAATCAATATTCATATTAAAAAAGTGTTGTTGAATAAATTAAGTTTCTATTTAATGTTTGAAGACCTACACATCCTAAAACTCGATTTAATGGATCGATAATTGATTTTTCAAATTGAGTTTCGTAATCGATTGGAGGAGCAATTTCATAAGGATGATCTCCTGACAAATAACCGAACATGTCACTTAATTTATTATCACAATGATACAATTTAAGCTTCTCGCCATTTGAAATCATACGATACTTTGATTTGTACTTTGGATTTGTATTCATCAAATAATTATAGAATCCTGCTGCTTTAACATTCGGAGGACATTTTAAACCATATTGAAATTCGATATGATCGTCTACGATGTACTTTTCGATGTTATTGGTTCTTTTGTTAAAGGAAATATCATCAATATTCGTCATCTTGAACTCTTTCTTTACCTTCTTTAAGAATGAAATAATGGTTGTAAGAGTTTCTGGAGTCGGTTTCTTTTCAAATAGAATATGCAAAGCTTCTGCTAATTTCTTTCTGGCAAACATCGGTGTTGAAGATTGAATGGTATCAAACCCAACAGTTTTTATCTTCTTCAACATTTTATGTCTTTCCTTTGTGGTGATTTTATCATCCCATGCCAAGTTTTGAAGATACTTTTTCTTTGCCATCCAGATTCCAGAGTATGCAACTGATTCTAATTCAAATACCAAGAACGAATCTGTGTTTGTATTTTCTGCATACTTATCTAATGCCTTTACAACATAATCTCTAATCCTAAGATCATAAATTGTAAGGATGAATGTTACAATGTCCATTTTTTCACCCAACCATTCAATAGATTCATACATTTCCTGAAACTGAACATAATTCGAATCGGTATCGATATAAATTACGGCAGGTTTTAAGATCTGTCTTTTGACTTTGATATTTAATTGTTTGTGGATTGCAGCATCTTTTATAAAGAATTCCTGGAAATACTTATTTAAGATCTTCTCAGAATACAAGATCGCATTTTGCCCTTGCAGAGTTATCGATTCTGCGATATCGATATTAAAGAAGTGAAACCACTTGTTACCAAAGGCTCCATAGATAGAGTTAAGCGTTACTTTAACGGCTTGCTCGTAAGCTGTGAATTTGGCAGATTCATTTGTATAGTATTCTGCCAAATTCTTAAGCTCATCGAGTGTTAACTCTTCTTCAGTTTTATTTAAAAGTTCTTCTATTATCATTAATCAGACGATTGACAAGTTGCAATTGTTAATAAAGTGTTCGAATCTTTTGAGCGTAAAACGACTCTGTTTGAGAATACGTTTGCTGCATAGTCTTCTTTATCGAAAAGATTCAAATACTTTTTATAAACAGTCACATTTGATTTCGCTGCTTGTGTTGTATTAATTAACTTATTGTAAGATTTACCTTTAACTCGTACACCTTCTTTAGATGAAGAGATTGAGAATGTTTCATCTTTGTCCAAGCCAAATAATGATTTGATCTTAGAAACATCAGTGTAAGTCATATCGAATTGAACGTCTGCTCCATCGATATTAAAGATGTTTGATAACTGTGATTCGGTCAAGTCTTTGTAACCTAAGCTTGGTTCAGAACAAGACATTGTGATCTCTAATTCATCATTGAAGATCTTAAATGTAGATGCCACAAAATCTTCATCATTCTCGATGAATTCAATTTCTGCTTGGATTGATTCAAATTCAAATTGACGGAACGCATCGATCAATTTAGATGCATCAAAGAATGCTACTTTAAGCTCTTTGGTTGTAGCGATTGGATTTTCAATTACAAATACCTCGGATAGAGGGAATTGAAGGTGCTTTACTGCATCTCGCTGTGGCAAATACGCCGAAGAGATGATACTGTCATTTTTGATTTTGAAGTAGATAAAAGAATCAATAACTTTCAGGCGGTTAACAAATGCCACGAAATTGTTTTGATCTACTTTTGAGATTGTTACTTTCATAATAGTTTAACTTTAAATATTTAGTTATTCTATCCTAAAATTGGAAAATGTTTCACATAAAAAAAGGGATCCAATTGGATTCCTTTAGTTTAATATTGGTGGTATCGTTAAAAATAAAAATAGGGCTAGAGTAGCGAATTCTAGCCCTGGTCGGCCATATAACTATAACCGGTCCTAAGTGAGGTCTTCAAACCTCGACTATTTTTACCCATCACATGAAAGACAATCAACCATCGCTTTGGCTGCAATATCTCCTCTTAATACTGATTCTGTTCTCATGTAATAAAGAGTTTTGATACCTTGATTGTATGCTTCTAAGTGAACTTGACTTATAAATTTAGGTTCAGCCTCTAATGGAAATGCCAGATTTAAACTAACTGCTTGATCCACGTATTGCTGGCGTACACCTGCTTGCTTAACTAATTCTAATTGATTGATCTCTTTAAAGGTTCTATATACGTCCTTTAAAGCAACATACTGATCTTTCTCCATTGATCCGATGCTGTCGTATGCTTCTTGAGAAATTGGATCGGTTTTTGTACCAGTTTGAACATACCATGAATCCATCCAGTCCATTCCTTGTACTGAACCTCCATCTCTTAGGATTTGATCCCATACATCTGGAGTATTCATTCCAATGGATTCTAATGTAGATTCCAATGTTGGATTCTTTCTAATGAATGTACCTTTAGCTGTTTGTTCGGTAAATACATTTGCTGCCCATGGTTCGATACCAGCAGAAACGTTTCCAGATAATTTAGAGTTAGAAACCGTAGGAGCGATGGCTCTTAAGTGAGTATTTCTAAAACCTGTTCCAACACACCACAGTGGTTCTCCAAACTCTTTTGCCATGTCTCTACTTGCCTTTTCAGATTCAGTTTTGATTTGACTAAAGATCTTTCTGGTTTCAAATTGAGCCATTAAACTATCGAATGGAATATTTCTTTCTTGTAAATATGTGTGCCATCCCAAAACTCCAAGACCCAATGCTCTACCTTTTTCAGCAGAACGAACTGCGTTTTGGAATCCTGCCATGTATTTTGCCTTTTGAATAAATTCAGAAAGAACTCCATCTAAAAACCAAGTTGCAGTATAGATTAAATCAGTGTCCTTCCATTCATCGTATTTTGCTAGGTTCACTGAACTTAAACAACAAACAAAAGAGTGTGATTCATCAGTATGAAGAGTAATTTCAGAACAGATGTTCGTCATATAAACCTTCAATCCATTATTTTTATAAGCATCTGGACTTGCACGATTTACATTACCTTTGTACATGATGTATGGTTCACCAGTTGCTCTTCTTTTTCTAAGTAATGCAGCCCAACGTTTTCTAGCCTCCTTGTCTCCTTGCTCTAATTTCTGCATGAATACATCTGAAACTATTGCGCATTGATGGATATTTAAACATTGACGGTTAACATCACCTTTAGGTTCTCTAATTTCTAACCAGTCCCAAAAGTCTCCATGCTCAATATCTATATTAACTGAAGCTGCACCTCTTCTAACATTTCCTTGGCTTGTTGCCAAGATCGCTGAATCGTATACTTTAACGAATGGAACGATACCATCAGAGGTACCATTTTGACTGATTTTTGTACCAGCTGGACGGATTTGATTTACACCAATTCCAACTCCACCGCCGTGTTTTGCCAATAGCATCATCTCAGAAACCTTGGCACCGATATCATAAACTGAATCGGCAACATCAATTCCAAAACAAGAGATTGGTAAACCTCTTTCAGTTCCAGTGTTTGAAAATACTGGAGTGGCTAGATTTAACCAGCCTCTCCACATATAATCAAAAAATTTGCTTGCCAACTCTGGTTTTTGTACTCTTTTTGCGACTGTCGATGCTACTCTCCAGTATGCATCCTTCGGTGTTTCTCCTTTCAATAAATATCCTTTAGAAACTGTTTTAACATACACCTCAGTGTTTGCCCAAATCGGAAAATCTACACCTAATTCCCATCCTAGTTCTTTACCGTGATTTATCTCTTCATTCATTTCTTCTTCTTTAAACATAATTTGTAATCAATATCTTTTTATTAACTGAAAAGGGCATCTTCATCCCAATTCTCATCTTCGCCTGCCTTTGAATAATCTGTTGAACGAACCGCAAAGAAATCGGTATGCGTATGTCCACCTGTAAGATGATAAAACCAATCCAATTCGCTTGCTGCTTTATTATCGATTTCAAAGATCGAAGCATACCCAAGTTCATTCAATTTTTCATTTGCTCTTTTCTTGATGAACTCTTTTAAATCATTTGCCTTTAAATTCTTTAAGTCACCCATTTCAAACATCTTATCGATAAAATTTAATTCCATCTCAACCATTAGATGCGCAGCCTCTTCGATCTGTGTTTGAATTGAATCCTTTAATTCAGGATATTCTTCACATAGATGACGAAATAACTGACATCCCATTTTTGAGTGCAACGATTCATCGCGTACAGACCACTTCATTTGTTGACCAATGCCCTTGAGCATGTTTCTCATTTGGAATGAATATAACACTGCAAATGATGAATACAATGCGACGCCCTCTGCAAATGCTGAAAAGATTGCTAATGATCTAGCCACTTCCTTTCTTGCTTCTGAGCTTTTACGTAGGTCTTCGTGAGTGTAATCTGAAGATGTTTCCATCAAGAATTCAAATCTTGCGGCTGTTGTGGGTTCTTTTAAAAATGCCTTAAAATCTTCTAATCCTAAAGTTTCGTTTAAGTACGAGTACGCTACGGCATGTATTGTTTCCTGGGATCCGAAAGCCATAGCCATCTGTCTAATTTCGTGTTTTGGAAACCATTTGGTAACCATTCCGGTCCAGTAGTCTGAAACTGCGCATTCTGTCTGTGCAAATCCTAACAGAATATTTCCGACTAAATGTTTTTCTGATGCATCAAGATTTTCGTTCCAATCTTTAACGTCTCCTTGCATCGATATTTCTGTGTGCAACCAAAAGGCCTGCATCTGTTTAAGCCATCCTTCATTGTAGTAAACCGGGTATTCAAAGGGTTTATATTCTACTCGTTCTGTTAAAATCGAAGATTTTGAAATTTCCATTTTTCTTGTTTTTTTTCCTGACTATTAAGACTAAAAATGGTCTAATTCATTTGGGGGTGAAAATAGACCGGCGTTCAATATGAAATATATATTTTACGCCATCTAAATCCAACTATTTTTCGAGCTTTGAAATTTTCTTTTTCAATGTCTCGGCTCTATTATAGTACTCATAAGACAACTTTTTGTAATGTTTTCGTTGTGAATAAAGATCTGATAATATTTTTTTCAAGATTGAATCTTCTTTCTTGTAGACAACACCATTTTCACAAACGATGACGTCTTTATCAAGTCTTTTTTCATTGATTTTTGATGTCGGTATCTTTTCGATAAACGCATCCGGGGAGATGTTAAATTGTCTCATAATTGAAGGATATAGTGATGCAAAGTCAAATGCACTTACTCCTTCATAGAATCCGACAATAGGTTCTTTAACAAATGCACCTGCATATTGTGTTTCTTTCTTATTGTCTTCTTTATTTTCTGTACCAATTCTTTTGCCTTCTTCTGTTAACTTTCTGGCAATTAATGCTTCGGTTATTGCTACGGGGGATGAAGCTTTATATAGAGGCATTTTGGTGATCGATGCTAATGTTAATAACACTTCCATCGATTTTAATTTCTTATCGATGTAATAGACCAAAACTGAATCGACTACGTTATAATAAACATACTTTTGAAAATTATCTCGATACAGATCTTGTAAAGATCCATTGTATTTAATTTTGTTGGTTCCTAATACTTGACCTGCAACAAAATCTAATGCATTTGATTCTTTAACCTTAACTGATTTATCATATTTATCGTAAAGTTGCATGTAGTCCAAGATTCCCATGTGTAGTGGTCTAGAATCTTCAGTATCTACTGAACCTGTTTTCGATGCTTCTGCAATGTTAATCTGTAAATGTTTACAACGATTAACGATATATTGCCAGTCATAATTAATAAAGTTCCATCCAGTCATCATTGGAAATTTTGTCATAAACTTCATTAAGAATGTGTACACCATATCATATTCACTTTTGAATTTGATATATTGAAAGCTCCATTCTGGATCGAACTTTTTAAAATATTCATTCGTATCACTTTCGATCTTTTTGATTTGAACGTCTGTCAAATCTTCTAAACCTAATACGATTGCTTTTTTGTTTGGTGTGATTATTGAAAAGGTAAGGATCCTCGATTTGGCCTCTTCAGCTTTTGGAAAACCATCTACAATTTCAGTTTCAATATCGACAAAATACGTTTTAGGCATATTGTATTCATAGATCTCTTCTTTGTCTTTCTCTGAAAGAGAATCCATAAAGTAAACTAATGAAAACTTATTGAATTGTCTAGAAGGAACTAATTTAACGGCACGACCATCCCAATTTTCAACCTTATCACTTGTTTGACCATCCTTTTTATCGCTAACATACCAGTTTTTAAATTGATTTACTGGGTATCTTTTGAAGGCAACTTCACCTTCTTTGTTATAATATGATACAATGACTTCTTTTTCACGCTGTTCGATGTCTAATAACATATATGTATTTTTAATTAATGAAACAATTAGTAACCTCTCGCTTGGCGAGCTTTATTCTCTGCAGCTTTTGCAAAATAATAATTGTATGCTGTTTTTGCATCTAATCCAATAGATGAAGCATAATTGATAAAGAAATGCAGAATGTCTATCCATTCCATATACAATTCTTTCTTGTCGTTCTCTGAAAGATCAGAGATCTTCATTGTTTCGTACTTACTAAAATCTTTCTTCCAATATTTCCATACTGCATTTCCAGAGCCATCTTTAATACCTCCTAGCGCATCGGTCATCTCATGAATTTCGTCAACAACAGCATGCGTGTTTGTATGCCAAAAATTCATAATGTCTCTAATTGACATGTTTTCGAAATTAAAACCGTAAGTTTTTTCTTGCATCTCTTTTTGATGCTCCATTATATCGGCTAAATGGGTTGTGGACTGATCATAGAAGTCATTTACTTCCAGATCTTTACATTCATTATCTATGTTTGCCATTGTGTAATTTTATTATGTTATTTATATCGATTAAATGCACCTTGTTTATTACTCGAACAAACAAAATGATTTATATGTGGTAGGTTGAGTTACGCTACCGTCTGGATTAATCTCCTCTTTGCTAATTGGAGCCATGCTACGTTTTGAAGCCAGCTTTTTATTATCTCTCAATCTTAAGAAGACACCGAACTGACAACAACTGATCTCACAACCAAAGGTTGTAAACTTACCAATTTCGCTGATGACGTCAATTATCTCTTTGTTCTTACCTGTGAAGTCAAAGAATTGATCCTGGTTGTCTCTGATCCCTCTAATTAAATTGGCTCCAACCTCAGGTGTAATTGAGAATCCTAAGTGTTCATAGAACCAATTGATTGTTATCATTGCTCCAACTCCAGGTGCCACAAAATCATCATCTTCACTTAGATTTCCTGAAGGTGTACCTGGGGGTAGTAAATGATGTGTTCCTATTTCTGGCATCCTCGCCAAGTTCGTACTAAAGTGATAACCATAATAATTACCAATTCCTCTAAATGAACTTAGAAAGTTAAAGGATTGCTCCATTGTTGGCTTCTGCGAATAGAAATCTTTAAACTGAGGACCTAATAGAGTGAACCAATAAAACATATCACTGCTTCTGCTGGTTCTAGTCGGATCGATCTCTTTATTTAAGAGGGCATCGTATGGAGTAACCAATTGTCGCGTGTAATTTCTAGATTCTGTCTGTAGGGATGTTCTTAATTCTGTAGTTCCATAGATCTTTTCACCTCGACGTTTTGCATTCTCTAAGTTCTGCATACATTGCAAAACATATTTCTCATCATTGATCAATTTGTCATACACTATAAAATCATTACCAGTTCCTTCTGTAATTAGACTAATAGTATTAGAAGGACCATAGAATTTAACGATCGCAGCATTAATAAGCATGTCTTCAAACTTACACGCTGGATTATAGAATACGTTTTCATTCAACCAAATAATTTCATCGTGGAACGAACGATTTGGATGGAAGTAGGGTACTGCGTGTCCATCGACCATGAATCCATATCCAAAGTCATCATGATTTGCCTCATGTCTAAACTCATCCCAGTTACAAGATCTTTGAAATCTTACTTCGTATTCTCGACGATTCATTTCATGTACAAACTTTTTAAAGAGCTCGTACTTATCTCGTGGAATTAGGTCCATCAATTCCTGAGGACCTAATTGCATTAATTCTTTATTTGATGTATAACTCATTTGAATTTTATTTTTTAAACCAACAATCATAACCAAAGACTCTACTGAAAACTATCAGCTCTTTGATTTCTGATTTTGAAGAAATTCCAGCTAATCTTTCTGCCCATTCTTCTGATAAGGCTCTAGTTGTATTTCCATGTAATTCAATGAATAAAAATTCTGGATGATATTCCTCAATGTAATCTAAGATTTGATATTCAGCACTTTCGATATCGATTTTAATAATATCAGGTTTGTATTTCTGTAAAAGTTCTTTTACATGTACGTTTGGAACTTCATCATACTCTCCGAAATTCATCTTCTTAACGATTGACGTAGAACAGTGGTTATTTTGAGAACTTGATTTATAAATTTTAATAGTACGATCTTCAGATCCAGAAACCGCAGAATAAATTAATTCTACATTTGAAACATCTTTAAATGATTCACGAATTTTACCAGCATTTCTAGGATCGCATTCAACAACAATAACTTTTTTGGCTCCTCGATCAACTGCGATCTTTGTGAATCCACCGATATTACCTCCAAGATCCAAACATACTTTTCCAGTGTAATCTACGTCTTCAATATCATAATTGACAATAGATTCTTCGATCATTGTTCGATCTACTCTTTCTTCTGGATTTAAAAATTTATAGTACTCTTTTCGAAGAGATTTCTGTTCTACCGTTAACTTAGGCATGAAAACTATTTTATTTTTGAACTAAATTTGAAACAATATGCACTGTTTGAATTTCTGGGTGTGCCGTTTGGATGATACCCATTTGTAACTCATCGTCTTCAAAGAAACGAACCACATTGATTCCTTCTTTCTTTAACTCAGTAATTGTTTTAACCTTATGATTTGCTCCTGAAGTTCTAGATTGAACTGTGTGATTTCCTCTTTCAGCAAGGGTTATTGGATTGAAGAATACCTTATTCGTAATTCCTCTGCCTTTAAGTATTGTAAGTACTTCTTCAGTTTCGTCAATACAACGACCTGTAATAATGTAATCGTTCGGTGAAGATGGAGTAATTCCAATAGAAATTACACCGTCAAAATCATAACCAAATATATCTGCCATACTTTATTGTTTAAAAAA
>Ga0214237_1000040_pt1 | contig 50968 bp, 79 predicted proteins | sample TroBogypolimnion_42_FD_153075 | JGI IMG/M metagenome (GOLD analysis project Ga0214237, IMG submission 153075) | Freshwater microbial communities from Trout Bog Lake, WI - 29JUL2008 hypolimnion | ecosystem: Environmental > Aquatic > Freshwater > Lake > Hypolimnion/Profundal zone | place: Trout... | reverse complement strand
CAATATGGCGGCGGGATTGTTTTCGGCTCTATTTATAACTTAGGGCAATTATGCGCCGATATCAATTCAATAAGGGGGGTTTTGGAAAATGCCTAATTTAGAAAAATTAACGCGGGAAAATCTTATAAAAGATGTATTAAACATGACACTGGATAATTGTTATAACGATAGCGCCTATAACGATAACACTTTACATGATCTTATTTTATTTGGGTTTAAGGGTTTAGCAAATATGAGCGAATCAGAATTAAAACATGAGTATGACATTTTAGACAATGCAAGGGGGCTTTAGGAAAATGCCTAAATTTAGAATTTATACGGACGAAAAAATAACAGTATGGCAGCGCGTCGGCTTAGTAATAGACGCCGAAAGCGAGCGCCAATTAACGGAAATATTAAACGAGCCGCCATTATTCGAATTAGCTATGCGAGCCGGAAAAATTGAATATAACGGGGACGTCCAGCCCTATTGGGAATCAGAGGATCACGCCGAATGGGATCACGATAGCGCCGATGTAACTTTAATTGGGAGGTGAAAATGATTAACTTAAAAAACGATATAGACACTAATAGATTTTCTATTAGCCTAGATTCAGAGGAATTTTTAGCAATCACGCGGGCGCTCTATTGGTATCAGGATAAATTAACAAATCAAGAAAGAGCACGGGGGCGCGATAACGCCGAATGGGACACTGTTATATTTTTAAGGCAGCAATTAAGCGAATTATTAAAACAAGAGGCAAAAATTTAAAAGGGGTTAAAAATGGAATTTTGGACAGATTCAAGCGGGCGGCTAGAGCTGCAATTAACACTGGAGCAAGCGCGGCGCGGCTATCATTCGGGCGCTTGTGATAATGACATTTTCGAATTGAGCCGCGATCCGGCTATTAGCCGCCAGCTATTAGCTTTTAGCCCTAAGCTAGTAGCCGACGCCTTGCAAGAGTATGGCGGCTGGAGCTATGCCGAATTATCAAACCATGCCGATAACCTAGAGCGCCTATTGTGGATCGCTTGCGGGGATATTGTGGATTTTACTTTTATAGAGGATTAAACAAAATGAAAACATTAAGCGAATTAGTAGCGGATCAAGGAATGGTAGAAAGCAAGGAAATTAAAAAGTTAATGAGTAGTTATAAAAGGCGCTGGAACAATATTAGCGGGCGCGGTTTTCCTAGTTATAGGGGGCAATCTACCGCCGAATATGTAAGCCAATTTTTAAGCCAAAACCATTTAACCCCATAATAAATTACCAGTTAAAACGCCCCGCCTTGCGCGGGGTTTTTTGGCGGTTAATTTTGACCGGCAATAGAGGATTAAACAAAATGAGCAAATACTACATTTTTAAAAACCTATGCAAGGGCGGCGCGTTTTACTGTAACGGCACCCGCTATATTAAGCGATCAAATAGGACGGCAGCGCTAGCCGAAAACCCCGCCCGGTGGTTTTATTTTGGGCAATATGATCTATGCACCTTTGAAAGATACTGATTAAAAAGCGCCGCCATAAGGCGGCTATCTATTATTAGCCCCTAGCCCCTAGCTATACGCTAGCGGCTATCCGGCGGGCTATTGTCGCGAATATCGGGCGCGTTATCAGGCGCGCGGGTTATTGGCGAGAATGGCGCCCCGTGCTCTATTCGCAAGCCGCGCGCCTTGCGCGATCCCTTGCGCCCTTTAAAAATTCGGATATATACCGGCGCGATATACGCGCCCGCGCCTTATGGTATCAGGGGCGCGCCCTATAAACCCTTATAAAACGGGGCGCGGCGGCTTGCGCGCTTGCGTAAAGTTAATGTAAAACTTGAAGAATGCGCGCTAAGTCATTGATTTTAGGTCAAAGTGTGGTATTTATACGACATGTGGTATAAAAACCACGCTGCAATCTGACAATGTGTAACAAATTACACAAAAAAGTGGGGCTACTCGCTGCGTCTATCATTAAAGCGCGAACTAAATCGGCTGATAGCATCCGCTTTTGCCCCTAAGAGGACTATTTTGCTTTGGTAGGGCGTCCGCCCAAGGCACCATTCTTTTGTACAGCTTGAGTTTTGGCAGGGGAGGATACATGCCCGCCCTTTGTGCCTAAAGCTTTAGCTGCTTTTGACAGCGTAAACTTCACGGCTCCAGAATCGTTACGAGTTGGTTTGTTCATATTATTGTCCGCGAAAAATGCTAAACCTAAGCGCTTAAGGTACCCTAGTGTAACCTACATGGGGTATACATAACATAACCTTCAGGCGCTGACAGCAAACGCGTAATGGCTCTGCCCTCAATGAGCTCGGCTAACTTCATCAGCTCTGGTTCGGCAGAGATAATCTCTAGTGCATTAAACCCTGCCTCTTCGCTCAAATCAAACAGTTCTTCTTGAGTCATTATGCGCTCCGTTTCATATCCAATACCACCGCTTTTGGCTCTGGTGGTACTTCAATCATACGCCGAAGTTCCGATTTATTGTATTGATCCCGCACATCAGGGGCTACAAAGATATGCTTCTTGTTGGGGTAGTCGGCTGAAGCAATCCGCCCCATGTCAATCCAGCCCGCCTCTTTGAGTGCGTGAAGCAAAGCGCTTTGGGGTACTTTGGTTCCTGATGGCGCTACGCTCGCTAGCTTGTCACAGACAACATGGAAGGGTGAGCCAATGACTCCACGGGCAAACTCGCCAGTACGTTTGTGAAGCATTTCCACAATGAATGACTCAGCCATTGACCTACCATGCTCGATCAAGTTCATCTTGAACTCAGTCATGCCCGGTACAGCGCCCGGATTGAACTTCGATACATCGCGATCCCACAAGAACGCAGCTATTTGCCCAAAGCCCCCAGCTAAATACCAATCCCAGATAGCTTTACCTTCGTGGTTTTCCATACGAGGGGCGTTTGATGAGATAGCAAACCAACGACGATCTTGCGACGCCAAACTGATGGGAATTTGCTCGTTCGAGAATGCCAGTACAAATAGCCTGTTAGCCATTTGGTATGGGTGTAAACCCTTACGGTTGATGTTCAGCATTTCAGGTGGCGCCGCAATAATTGGCTTGAGTTTGTTTGCTAATGCACGGCGAGCTGCTGCGTCCGGTTCTTTCAACTCATTAATAATCAGGATCTCTGACTCAAGGTCATAACCCCACTGCGAGTGCAAAGAGTCGCTATCCATGTAACCGCGGTTCTTTAAACGCGCGCCACACACTGACCAGATAAACGGCGCCCACATGGTGTCCTTACCGCAACCTTCATCGCCAACATGCAACACTGCGTGGTTGATCTTGATCTGTGGGTTCTGCAACTTGAACGCCATGATGTCAAGCAGGTGGTTGCGGTCATGCTCGTCTGGCACAAGGCGCTCGATCAACTCTTCCCATAGGGAAATATCTTGTACTTCTACGTCCTCGACGTTAGGTCTAGCATCAACCCAACGATTGCCGTAAATGTCGCCTTCGCGCCCAACCAGCACGGACTCACCAGCAGCGTAGGTAATGCCGACTACAGCTTTGGCATTGTGAGCTTGTCTGTTCTCATCGTAGCAGACTGAGGCTTCGATCTTGCGTCCTGTATGAACTGATCGGCAATTAATGTGTCGAAATATTGCGTTAAACGTGCCTCGAGAGATCTCCCGTCTTTCAACAAGATCAAAGTATGCGTCGTCATCTTGGACATACGCGAATCGCTCATACCACTCTTCCTTTTCTATTCTTGCTAGTTCTTTCCGCTCTACTTCAGCAATGATTTTGGAAGTATCGGAGAACATAGCCGTTGGCGTAATGAGCTCTAAAGCTTTTGCCATCTTTTCTGTTAATAGCTCGGAGCGAACTCCGGGCTGGTGTTTGGGTGCGCCGTTCTCTGCTGCCCACTCGAGGTAAGCCGCCGAGTCAAACGTCTGGCAATGTTCGTGATAGCAGCAGAACGCGCGATTGACAGGATGATAGCGAGCCATTGGATTGTTATCACTATGCTCGCCGCTGTTAGGGCAAACAATACCGTACCAACCAGCACCGTTGGCTTTCTCGAGCAACATGCCGTTATCGGAAATCCACTGCAAGATGTCATCGTCACCGTCGTCGGTGAGCGCGATACGCTGCATGGAGGCTGTGTCTGCATCATTCGGCACAACCCCCAGCGCGTCGCAGATTTGCTCAAGCGTAAACTCACGCTCGGCATGAAATTCTAATAATTTGGCAGCAAAGTTATCTTTACCAGCCTTCAAGTTAATTGAGCCGGGGACACGCACGTTACGCACTGCATTGGTGGCTCCGCCATCGGTGTATCCAGCGGCAGCAATAGCGGTGATTGCAGCGGTGAACTCACCCTTGGATGGCTGGTTATCAAAGTCAAATATGTAGCCCCACTGCTGATTGCCGGGGGACGTTTCGATCTTCCATGTAGGTTCTAACGGCGGTGTCTTAGACTTGGTTCCGATGTCGTCTAACATCAAAAACAGCACATGCTCGCAGTTGGCAGATGACGCCGATAACTTGCCGCCTTCGAAGCGATCAATAATAAAACTACCCGTGTTGACATACAACGCGGTATCGGGTTTTACCTTAGTTGGCAATGAAGGCAACCAAGTGTACTTCGGTGTCCCATCGTTATGCAGAACAGGTTTACCTTCTTTCTTAACAGGCTTTTGCTGAACTAAAAGTAGTGTTTCACCTTCTGCTGGGAGTTTTGCTAAATATTCAATAAAGTCAATTTGTGATATTATTTTGGCAGCCATTTAATCCTCTAGTTATTGGTTAGAAATAGTCTGAATCTCATAAGGGTTCAGACTTTTTCGCTTTATTGGACGGACAGTTTACTACTTTCCGTACCTTGTCATAATGTTTACTTCTACGTCTAAGGGTAAGCCCTGACCCCAAACGGGTGGCTCGCACATAATTTTTTCCATCTGTAATTTTACTTCTTCTGGACTATCAGTTTCGATAACTATTTCGTCATGAACGTGCAAAACCACGTTATCTAATCGTCGTAGCGAATTGCGGAGAATATCATTGGCAACAGCTTGCGTAATATTCTCGCAAGCAAGCCCTTTCCAGAGTCTAGCTCTCGCCCATTCTGTAGCCATTGCAGCCGGTTTCCACGCTGCTTTGGCGTAGGAGATCCCCTCGTCATCTAAGCGCGCATATGGATAGCATAACACGCGCCCACTTGGAAGTGCGTACCAAAGATGTTGTGTGTCATATAGATAAGTTACTCGACCCGCAGAAAATTCGTAACCCGGATTACGCATTGCACGGGTATAGGCTGACTCAAGTTCCTGCCAGTAATGCACCGCCCACTGGTTTGCCCTACGCCACGCATCCACCGTTCGCTTGGCGTCAGATTCGGGTAGAACCACACCATAGTTACGACCCATCGCAGCAAAAGCACCAATACCACCACCATAACCACATGAAAGAATAGCGACCTTGCCAATCTGTCTGCGATCAGGCGTAATGTCTGCTTCATCACAATGGAAAATTCCCGCAGCTTCTCGAACATAAATATCCTTTCCAGTCCTAAAAATATCGAGGACTTCTTCGGCTTGAGGTTTGTTAGATAACCACGGATTGCATCGTGCCTCAATACCTGCCCAGTCTGCCACTACTAAGTATTTACCCTTAGATGGAACAATCGCTGGACGCAACATTCCTTTTAGCACATCGGTCACTCTTTTACCATATTGCGGCACAATATCGTCGCCTTTAACCATCGCAGCGCGAACAGCTTCAGGGTTCTTAGCACATTTACGAGTAAAGTTATGCACCTGTAGCCCAAAGCTAGAAGCCCTTCCCGTAGCTGAACCGCCGTTAAACATAAAGGCACCACGAACGCGGTGATCCTCGATGTCAGCCAAGTTCACCATACGCTGAAACTTCGCTACTGAAGATGCCCACAAATCATCGGCACATTGAATAACATCGGCTACATGCGGCGGAACTTCGTCTGGGTTTTCGTCTGCAAAAGCGAGGAGAGTATTTCGTACATTCTTGTCGATTGAATACTTTTTTCGACCCTCTTTATAGCTCTCCATGAGCTTGAGCGCTTCGCTACCAACCCGCGACTGAACCCACTCCCGCATCTTGGGAGAACGTACAGAGGTGATTTCGCCTTCGGTAATTTCAACGACAAGCTTTTGTACTTCCGCGATCTCTTCTTCCGAGTACAACATAGCAGCTTGGGCAAGTGATACGTCGACCAATACGCCCTTATCATTAATGCGCTCGTTGATATGGTAATCATCTAATTCTTCCTTTGATAATGGACGCATCAGTTTGCTAATGTTTCGCATCACTCGAACGTCCTGCTCGCAGTACTCAATCATTTCTTTCATCAATTCAGGATCATTATTAAATGTTCCATCCGATTGCGGAATAGATAGAGCGCGAACCAGTTGAGATCCTCTGAAATCCTTCCGCATCGAGGCGCCAGCAAAACGACCAACATCTTCCAATGATCCGGGAGCGCAATTGGCTCGCGCTTGCGTAGCGGTGCAATAGAATTGCTCGAGCTTGAAATTGACCTGCAAGACATACCAAAAGATAAGACGCTCGAACGCGGCATTGTGAGCGTAAATCATGCCTTCATGCCGCATGACTTCTTCTGGGAACGGCATGTCAGGCGTCCACGTTATAACTTCGTTATCATCAAACGCATACGACATACACAAGACTTCCGTAGAGATGTCTTGCGCGTAGTTGTATACGCCTCGCGTTAACAAGTTACAACGGGACTTGGTTTCAAAGTCAATCCAAAGAATTGACATCAATCCTCCAACAAGAATCTATTAATTCTGTAGCATTCCCACGATTCTTCGCCATAGCAATACTCGCGGCATAAACAGCTTTCGGTTTCTTCTTTACCTAAATTACATGGCTCGGTCATTGTCTTTTCTATAAACAGCCCTGATTTAACTGCCAACTCTTGTAATTCATAGCCATCCCAATCACCAACGCCGTCACCGCCATGAACTAATATTGCTTTAACAAACTCTTTAAGCTGTTTATTTTGCTCTTGCAAAATCTTTACTTCGTCAGCGGACATTTCCCATACAGTAAGGCGTTTAATACTAAATGTACCGTCTTTGTTATCTACAATCATTGTCCTAATCCTTTTTAGTATTTAGTGGTTTCCGCACCCATACCAGCAATAAAGCTGAGAATTACACTCATACCAAATCCAAAAGCAACATCAATATTTCGTTGGTCAAAGTTATATCCAGCCAGCCACCATGTAAAAGTTAATAAAATTGCACTAGCAATAAATCCAATAATGAATCTCATTATCCTAATCCTCTAATTTAGGTGGGGTACTTTAATCGGTTTACTATCCTCTTGCTACCTAACCATTTTTCCTAGGATGTTAGGCTTCCCGCTTTGGACAAGGCTTACTTGTGTATCCACTTTCGCGAGCCGATTATTTCCCCCGTAATCGTTATACTACTTTACCTTGCTGGTGCTTACGTCCTGAACCCTTACGCGTATGCGACAAGCTCTTAGTGTGGTGCACTTTTTCGCTCTTGGCGCCAAGACTTGGGAAAATATTCTTAATATTGACTTGCGCGGCGCGAACCATCGCCATCTTTACTTCGCTGATTTGCCGACGCTCTGTCGGGTTTAAATTTGATCTGTCTACCATGATTTGTCCTCTAGTTAAATTAGGTGGGGCTACTCGCAAGTCTTTTTAGTCGTTCGTCCTCGAGTACTTGAGCTGAATAGTGTCAGTACTTTCACCCCGTGTTTATACAAGTTTATACGGCTGCTCTGCGACGACGCACTGGCGCTGCTGGAGCTGCTGCTACTTCTGGTTCATCTGCTTCTGGTGCCTCAAGTTCAGGCGCATCGGTAGCTGATTCCACTTCCATAGACTCAAAACGAATTACACGAATCTTTGGGGTGTATACCTTACCATAAGACTTGTGAGTGTAATGCTCAGTTTCTAATGCAACGATGGCAACTGGCTTGCTAGAGTCTTTCTCGATCTGCTCGGCAATCTCAACACCCAATGCTTGGATGGCGCGTTTGCCGCCGGTTGCTGTGGTTGCCCAACGAGCTGTTAGCCCCTTGTCGTCACCATTGATGCACTTCATTTCTAAACCGACTTGTACTTCCCAACCTTTTTTAGCATTGGCTGGTGCTGGCTCGAGTTCAGGTAGTGGTTGATTAATGGGAACCATCTTCTCACCCAATACTTCAGACGCGCCCCAAGCGATGTAACCATGTACAAAGCTAAAAGGATTGATAGCCCATTCGGAACCATCTTGCGTTTCAGTTTGATCTGAACCAAATACCCAATGACCTGTCTTGTCCATCTTAATAATCACAGTACCAACATCGGTAACGGTTGCTAAGTTAGACTTCAAAGCCTTGGATAAATCTGCTACTGCTGGTAAACCTGCGTTTTTAAATGTTGTTAAATTGCTCATTGCTCTTTGCTCCTAGTTAAGTTTGTTTAAGGCAGCGGTGAGTTGCTTGCCGATTTGTAAAACCGCTGGGCGGGGATCACTCTCCGGTACCAACGTACTGCCACTGCTTACTGCTACTACTAAATCTTTAATTGCGTCTTTGCCGCTTTTACCAAGAAGCTTTTCTGCTTGTGCAGGAGAAATGACTTCTAATGGCTTATGAGGTGAAATACCTTTAGTCGATAACGCTATGGCTGCTTCATGTTCGTCAGCCCATTGGCGTATGGCTCTTTTAGCTACTAGCTTATAGCCCGGAACCCTAACGTCCGCTTCCAACATCTGATGAGCTAAGTCACGCAGCTCTTTAATCCAATCCTCAAGCACATCGGCTTGTTGCAAATAAGTTGCAATCAAATCGGGTTTTAGATCTTTCAATGCAATCTGTGTTGATCGAGCTACAGAATCGGTCATGATGGGGCAAACAGGCTTCGCAGCGCACCAACGACAATGGCTACCTGATTGCATCGGTGCGTCTTTGCGTCCAGCTTCTTTAACGGCAATAGATAGTTGCTGTTCAAACTCTTTGATGCGCTCGGGAGTTGTAACCCAACGACGCATCTCTGGAGGTTGAACAATAATGATCTCAATCTCTTTAGCGCTCTCAAATGCCCACTTGGTTTTCTCTGTACGCATGGCTGCCGCGGCATAGAACATACCTTGATTGTTCTCTTCGGCATTAACGATTACGCCAGAACCAAACTTCCAATCCAGAACAATTGCTTTATCTCCAAGGCGCCCAATAACGTCAGCAGAACCAAATACACCGGGAAGATATTCACCGAAATCTACTTCTGACTCGACTGCTATTTTCATTTCGCAATCAGGATCAACTTCATCCAAACTACGCAAAGCGGGAATAATTTTGTCAGCAAATAATTCGTGAGTTACTTCAAGTTCTTTGTACTTAAAACCAATGATTTCGCTTGGCTCTAAATCTTTTTCTAAAATTTCTGCGATTGCGTTGTGAAGTAATGTTCCTTCGTCGGCGTATTTGCTTGAAGGCTTTGGCGGCATCTTGGCGCAGAGCGCTACAGATGCAGGGCATTTGATTACCCGAGAAGCGGTGGAACCGCCTACAATTGCTGAATGCTTTGCCATTTTTCTTTATCCTTTTTTCTTTAGAACTGTCAGTGTAACAGATTATTTTTTGAGTGCAACACTTTTTATGATATATTTCTTATGAACGAACGCGAACGTGAAATAGAAAAGTATTTTGTTTGGTCAGTTGAGTCTATTGGTGGAAAGACCTATAAGTTTAAATCACCAACACAACGCGGCGTTTCAGACCGTATTGCTTGTATGCCGAATGGCAATACATGGTTTGTAGAATTAAAGCGACCAAAGGGTGGATACCTGTCGCCGATGCAAGAAATATTTAAAGATGATGTTGTAGCTTTAAAACAACGGTACGCCTGTTTAAGTACAAAATTGGAGATTAACGAATGGCTAGCAAAAGTAACAAACCCATGCCCCCATTAGAGTATTTACATAAGCTATTTGAATATAAAGATGGAGCGCTTTACTGGAAAATTGCAAGAAGTAATTGTATTAAAGTTGGTGATATAGCGGGGCATGTAAACGATCAAGGGTATATGAAAATAAAATTTGATGGTATAGGTTATTTAAGCCATCGGTTAATATTTTTTATGCACCATAAATGGGTTCCGGAATTTTTAGATCACATAGATGGAAATAGGCTTAATAACAATATTGACAATTTACGCCCAGCCACAAAGCTACAAAATCTATGGAATCGAGGCATAAATCGCAATAATAAGTCTGGCGTAAAAGGCGTTCATTGGTGTTCAAGAGATAAAAAATGGATTGTTCAAGTATCTACAGATGCAGGAAAAAGATGTTTAGGTTATTTTGATGATTTAGAGTTAGCAGATTTAGTAGCTCAAGAAGCGCGGCATAAATATCATGGAGAATACGCCCGCCATGCTTAAACTTAGGGATTATCAAGAAAAAGCCGTTGACTTCTTGTACGAGAACGATAGGGCGATGATTTTAGCATCAGTAGGCGCGGGTAAAACCGCGATTGCTTTAACTGCCATGAAGGAAATGCTTGACACCAAAATAGTTAAGCGTTGGTTAGTATTAGCCCCCAAGCGCGTATGCACCGATGTATGGCGACAAGAGCGTGACAAGTGGGCTAAGGGTTTATCCTTATCAGTTTGTATTGGCACTCCTAAGCAACGGCTAGAAGCCTTGAGAAGTAAGTCCCAAGTTGTAGTCATTAATTACGACAACATTCAATGGCTCACTGAACAATACCTTGATTTTGACGGTATTGTGTTTGATGAGTTAACCAAGCTCAAGAACCCATCGGGAACACGCTTTAAGGCATTGTTAAAAGTGCTAGACCTTGTACCAATACGTTGGGGTTTGACGGGCAGCTTTACCAGCAATGGCTTGGAGGATGTCTTTGGTCAGTGCAAAATTGTTGACCAAAAGCTGTTAGGCAGAAGCAAGGGTGCGTTCCTACAGCAATACTTTGTATGTATCAATCGCGATTTTGGTGAATGGCAACCCAGATTAGGATCGTTAGAATCAGTAATGCAACGTATTCGCCCTGCGACATTTTTACTTGAATCCAGTGAATATAAAGATAAGTTGCCACCATTGCGAACCGTAGAGATACGTTGCGATTTGCCAGATCGCGAACCCTACGAGAAAATGAAAAAAGACTTTGTGCATCAATTTCCTGAAGCAAAAGTAGTAGCTGCCAATTCTGCCGTAGTTACGCAGAAATTACAACAGATGGCTTCTGGCTTTTGTTACTACACGGAGAAATCGGCGTCTAGTATTCCCGGTCAATTTGACATCAAACAAACGCCAGTGTGGTTTTCAGACCACAGATTTGAACTGCTAGATGATCTGTTAGCCGAGAACCAACGAGCCAATACGCTGATTGTCTATAACTACAAGGAAGAGCTAGCCGAACTCAAACGCCGCTATCCACATGCTGTAACGCTAGACGATACAGACGCTATCGAGCGTTGGAACGCGGGCAAGATCGAGTTGCTACTAATTCACCCCAAGTCCGCAGGTCATGGCTTGAATCTTCAGCATGGCGGCAATAAGCTGGTATTTATCAGTTTACCTTGGAGTTTGGAGCTGTATGAGCAGACCATTGGGCGCCTCCATCGCAGCGGACAAACACAAGATGTATGGTGCTACATCCTGCTGACCAACAAAACCATTGATGAGCGCATCTGGGCGGCGTTGGCGGACAAACGCGCAATTAGCGATATAGCAATTGAAGAGCTAAAGTGACTAAAAAGCAACACAATGCTTTACAATACAAATAAATCTGTTACATTAGCTAAAAGCTGAAAGGAAATAGCAATGAACGCAAATGAACTAGCTGATGCTTTAGAAAATATGACTACTGGATGGTTTGATGATTTAACTTTAACGCAAGCAGCCACCATGCTACGCCAGCAACAAGCTGAAATAGAGGAACTTAAAACTATTCGTGGTAACTCTGTGCTTGTGCCATCAAATAAATTAGCCGAAATGCAAGCTGAATTAATTACGTTAAGAAAGGCATTAAATGAAATGGCTTAAAAAGAAAGAACCAGCAAAGACTTATAGCTGGAGATCATTAACCGATATTTTGTCCACTTTGGATGAAGAGGAAGTTGGCAATCTATTGGAACAAGAACTGGAAGGTGCCAAGCGTTGGTCTATCGTACAACGCTTACATCAACGGTACACCATTCTCCGTGCAGCAAGAGAACGGGAAGAGCTTCGCAAACAAATAGCTGCTTAAACTGATTTAACTAGAGGAAAAATCATGAGAACACCTTATATCTGGACTAAAGCTGGAACCGACATTACCAAGCGTTGGCGCACTCAATACGGCTGGGTACCACCATCCGAGTTGCAAGAGTACAAAGACAAGTGGAAGTACTATCAAAACCTTCCGTTGCGCGATTTAGATGCCGACATGCGTGAAGTCTATGAGATGGCATTACAAAAAGCTAAAGTGGCGAGGATCAAATGAATGATCTATCACACGATTTAATTAAGCTCAAAAAGCTTTTAAACCAATTAGAAGTATTGAATGCCAATCCCGGATTGGTCGGAAAAAAATTAATTACAGACGCTGTAGAAGAGATTAAAGTAGCAGTTATCCGACTAGAAATTCAGGTGGCGAACTATGCAGACTAGTTGGGCTGATAAGGTGGTTATTGCCCTTATGGTAATAGCCACCGTCATTCTTATTTCTGCTATTCGTCTTGGCATACGATTGGGAGGATGGGCATGACAACTTTTACTACTGACGACAGAAAAGCAGCGCAAGAGCTTGAAAAAGAACCCATCCCGTTTGCGGGGCATGCTGATCTAAGTAAGCCCGATCAAGAGGTTTGGCACTTTTCTTTAAGTGCCGAAAATGGCGAAACCAAGATTGAAATTAAAAAGACGTGGGAGTTCTAATGGACGAGATCGAGATTGCTAAATTGCAAGAACGATTGGCTAAAGCTTTAGCCGATGCAGACTATTGGCGTCTAATGTATGACAAGCTAATCAAGCACATTGACCATCAAAACAGTTATGTACGCCATTTAGAACAACAAGTGTGGGGAGGAAAAACATTTTGAGTCATTTTGAACCGAATAATCCGGGCAACGTAGCCGTGATGGAATACGACCCTGTTGACGCGCAAAAATCTATTTTGGCAATTGCAGAAGCTTTATCTAGTACAGGCGCCGGTAATTCGCAACCAAGTGGCGCTGGGGTTGGTGGAATTGGCGACGTTAATAGCACTGCCAAAGGGTCTGGAGCTCGATACAACACCGGCAAACCAGACTTTAGCTTGATTCCCTTATGCACTCTTGAAGATGAAGCTAAGGTCTGGGCGTATGGCAAACAAAAGTATGCTGCATGGAACTGGGCTAAAGGCATGGATTGGTCAGTTCCGTTTGCTTGTGCTATGCGCCATTTAGCAGCATGGCAGCGTGGGGAAGAAAACGACGCCGAGTCTGGATTGCCTCATCTTGCTCACGCCATGTGCAACTTGCGGATGTTGACTTTGTATGCCAAAACCTATTCCGAAGGCGACGATAGACCACCTAAGGAGCTAATGCCATGAGCTACATTGTGTTTGACGAAAACGATCAGCCTATGCGAATCGCTGCAAGGCGTGAAGAAGCCATTGCTATTTGCTCACTGCGTAAAGGCTGGTGGTTTAAATTCATGCGGGCAAAGAAAGCAGAAGATTATAAGTTTGAGGATGCTTTGATATGAGTCAAACTAAACTAGGCTCTTTTATTGAGGCATGGGTAAATGTACTAATAGGGTTTACCATTAATTACATCGCCAATTTGTTGATATTTCCGCTGTTTGGCTTTCACATTAGTCTGTTAGCTAACTTCTATATGGGTCTGCTATACACTGTCATCTCAGTAATTCGCAGCTATTGCATTCGCCGTTGGTTCAATGCTCGTATCCATAAGCTATTAGCTAACATATGACGCCTTGGTTAATTGTCGTTACAGGGCTAATTTACGCTTATATTTTTGTAGAAAACTTATTTAAAGGCGACTACGGTTTGGCTTTTATGTACGCGGGCTATGCTTTTGCCAATTATGGAGCGTACTTGCTAGCTACAAAATAATGTTTTATAATTATTGCATTGCAACATAAATAGGAGATTGCTATGTTTGATTTTGAAAAACCATTTAAACAATATGAAGAGTTGGTAGAGCGCGTTAAAGAAGTAAACGAGTTTTGGTTACAGTCAACTTTGTCTACTATTAAAGAGTTTTTTAAAATAGTAAAAACTAAATAAAATTAGTTTTAATACCTAAAGGTTCCAATTCGGAACCTTTTTTCATACCTATAAGTATGAAAAAAATATACAAATATCGGACAACAATGTCCTATTTTTGCATGACTTTTTATTGAAATTTCATGCACTTACAAGCGTTTTTAAAATAGGTCAGCTTCATAAGAAAAAGTTTCCCGAACGGGAAGAATTGATAAAAAAGTGTGCAAAAATAGGAAAATATTCCCGAACGGGGTATTTTGTAAGAAAAAGTGTTAACGCACTGTATGTTAATAATAACAACAGTATGTTAAATGATTCATTAATAAGGCTTTAAGTTATTTAAGGACTGTTTAATAAGTCAACAAATGTGTAATTAATTACACATTTCATGTACAAAATGTCGACAAAAACGTACATATATCGACAATATGTCTACAAAACTGCAAATTTTATATATTTAGAGTTCATGACCGTCAAACCCTAGCTCCAAGCCCACAGCCATTTTTCTACGTTTAAAAGTGGCGTCATGAAGCGTCCATTTACCAGATTTGTGCCTAGAACAATGGATCATTTCGTGAGCCATAGATCGCACCACCGTATCGTAATGACCGCAGCGAGCTTTAGAGATACTAAAAATATGCGGTTTAGACATTGATTCATCGTATTCATAAGTAGCCATTACTTGATGATCGTCAACAATATCGTAACGGCACAATTCACTTGGCGGCAAATCCCATTTTATAAAAGGTTCACACTTTGCCAAAGTCAAATAGATAGACTCAAGAATTTTAGGTGTGATTTTCATACCGCGTGAATTTCCCCGCGGAACTCGTATTCGCCGTTTTGCTCGTCGCTAACCATAATTAGCTCGGGCATGAGCATTCTGCCTTGGTCAAACGAAAGCATAACAAAGCCAGAACGCCAATCTTTGGGGCTATCTTCGCAATATTCAAAGGTAGGGCTCATAGGATCAGCTAAACAGCCGGTCTGAACCCCATAAAAGTTGCCTTGATAATTTGAAATCGGTTGGCAAGCGAGAACGTGCGTATGCCCCGTAATGATGTTTGTGTTACCCGCCGCCAGCAAGTTACTATAACCCGCAGTGCGTCCTCCCTTAAAACGGTGCTTGACCACGGTTTCTTCACCAATCCAAAAGCTCCAACAGGTTTCCCACTCGGGGAAATGGTATTTCAAACTAAAACCATCTACGCCGCTATATTCGGGTACTTTGTTAACCAACCATGACTCGTAGCGCATATCATGGTTTCCCAGTGTCCATATTAGCCGACAGCCCGCAGGTTTATGCTTAACGATTTGATCTAGGTGATAACGGCACGATTCTAACTCTTGCAATACGCTAGGCTTGGCATCGTAATTAATCGACGGAAAGCGGCTCAAAACCTGCCCATCGAAGGCGTCGCCGTTGCAGATGATAACCTGTGGCTTAAACTTCTTAATCATTGCCAGCAGCGCTTTAAACGCCGTGGTAGTGGTATCAGTAAAATGCGCGTCTGAGAACACAATAACGCGTTTAACTTTGTCAACGTCTATGCCTCTTCGGACGTTATGAGGGGCAAGCTCTATTTTTTTGGGTTTTTCTTTTTTGGGATCTCTTAATGATCCATGCGTAGGTAGCTCAATATTGTGTCGAATTTTAATAGCGCTTTTTCTGTTACTGACGCTCCTAGGGTTTATACCTAGTTCTTTACCCACAAGCGTAGGAGAACCTAGTTTTTTCCATAACGCAATAAACTCTTCATCGGAACACACAGGCTTAAACGGCATAGTAATCCTTATGACAATAGTTCGCATATTAAACGAACTATATGGAAATTCAATGACTTATAGAGATTTTCCAGCTATTTTTCTAATTTTTTGTTCCATTTCCCAATCTTTACGACATTCTGCGGAACAGAATCTGCCTTGGGGTATCAATTCATTACAGCACAAACAATGCCCGGTATAGGGCGTTTTCTTTTCGTTACGAATAGCCTTAATAGCTAAGTCACGATGCAAGGCTTCCATGTCTGAAGCCTCATCAAAAAAGTCGGCGCTCATGCTAGTTTAGTCAAAAATAATGCTGCTTCTGCTTGACGGCGGCGCAGCAAACCCGCCATATGGTGTCCGCCAGCCATATCCCATTTAAGAAACTCTTGCGCGGCACCTTCGTGATCGCCAGCATTAAGTTTCTTTAATAGCGTAGAAGTGTCCAAGTTGCCGCATCCGCAGTTAAATGCAAAGTCCACAAGTGCATCAAACTCGTCTTGAGTGATTTCAACTTTGACATGGGTGTTTACATTGGCGGCTGCTTTTTGCACGTCTTGACGCAAATACTCTTCGGCTTGCGCCTGAGTGATGGTCAATCCCGCGTGTATATCAGCCCCAGTATGACCGTAACCAATAGTCCAAGGATCTCCACCAGTCCCGGGGTCTGGATAAGCAGTAAGCCGTACTCCTTCAAACTGCTCAGTAAGGTGTAAACCATCTTTAGAGTACTCCATTATTTATTCCCAGTTACTTCGTCGTACTGTTTATAACAGGCGTCAAGGGCTGACCGCAATTTGTCGGCACGGGCAGATTCCCCGTCAAGAAAAGCTGCATCCTCGGCAAAAAGGGACATCCCAGTTCCACCTTGTCCATTGTTGGATACTTTATCGTTCCTACTGGTTCGGGAGCGCAACTGCACAAGAACAGTAGCAAGCTGGTCATTAATAGCGTTGATTTGAGCATCTTTGTCTTTCCTTATTTGATCGGTGGCATCTTGAAGTTGATGTTCTTTTAGCCGTGCATTAGCAATTTCTTCAGCTTTGTACTCTTCAAACACAGTATGTTCATGTCTGCCATAGCCTACACCAGCTAAAGCTATTAAAACTAAACCGGCATAGATATATGCGCTAATTGGAAGAGGGAACATTTGGCTCTGATCCTGACATTTGTTTAGCAGCTACAGACGCGGCGCCAGACCCAGAAACAATACCCAGCGCGCCAGCAAGCTCTGTAAGGCTAATTTCTTTGCCGCTATAAATTAAATAAATGGCAGCAATAGCAACCACAATAAAGCCCAAAGCCCAAGCCCAACGAGCAATATCATGAGTTTCATTATCTTTACCTGTAAGAAGGTGGGTTAATATTTTGTTCATTTTTTGGTCGTAATCGTATCTTCACCTTTAGTGACAGTGACTTTATCGCCATCAACTGTAACTGACATTGGAGGCTCTTTATCTGCAAGATGGTCTAACTTATCAATCAAATTTTGAATAACCGCAAATTCTGGCTTTTCTTCTTTTTCGGTTGTGCCAGATACTGCATTCATCATATTGATAATTGCCATAATTGCACCGCCCGCCATACCGATTACGGCGGCTATTTTGGCAGTATCTAAAAATATACTGGCAGCTACAGAAATAACAATAATGGCTGTAATATAAGCAAGACCATGCTTACCAATGGAACGTCCAGCAACTTCTTTTGCTGAATCAAAAGAAATATCAGGTTTATTTTCCATACTATTTTTTCTTTTTGATAGTTGTCTTTTTGGCAACAATAGTTGCTTTTTTAGCTACAGGCTTACGAGTAGTAGCTTTTTTAACTAATTCTTTTTTAGCTTTTACCGGTATTTCTACGGGAAACTCAGGAAGTTTGGTTTCTACAGGCTTTTTACGGAGGAGGGTGCAGATTTTAGAGAACATTATTTATCCTGTTTAGTATCTAATTTTGCCATTATCAAGTCTAATGTATGTTCCATTCTTGATAATCGTTGGTCTAAGTCAGCCTTTTTAACATACTCATTTGGAAGCATTACTTCTAGTTTTTTCATATCCCTAGCAAGCTGCGCTTGGGCATCACTAACTTCTTTTTGACTACGGGAAATGCTATTTGTCCACCAACCGATGAGTCCACTAATAAACATGTAGGCTAGCGTTATCGCTGCGATTATGGACTCCCAAGACATAGCCTACCCCTCATTTAAACACTAAAAGTTACAGAAAGTTTAACACTTCTTGCGGTTTTACAAAAGCGTCTGGATTATGCTCTGTAAAGTCCCACCAAAGGAATTGATTTGACGCCAAATATTTACGGTCTTTTAGTAAATTAATGTTTTCCGGATGCCCAAAAATGTTTGGGTCAGAAACTGACCAAAGCACAATGCCCGGTTTGCCCTCACTCCAAGCCAAGTGCTGAAAAAAACTGTCAATACCAATCCACGTTTTGCACTCTTTAATGAGCTGACGCAATTGGGGCATGGATAACCCTTTGCGAAAATCAGGAACTAATTGACGTTCGCCCTCTAGCCCAATTTGAACGACGTGCATAGTTTTTTGCAATTCGTATACAAGTTCTTCCCAATATGGATAGTTTTTAGGGTTTTCCCTACCTTTTACTAAAGGTTTGGCAAAAGGGTGTATTAAAATCATAGATAGAGCTTTCTATAAGCATTTTCTAAGCTATCAGTCCACTTCCACTGATCCATCTTGGCGTAGATATTCCATTGATCTAAGCTGCCAAAAAGCTGTTGCGCTTTAGCTATGGAATCGCTTTCAATAATTTCAGGATAGCAGCCAAAAACAATTGGGTTATGAATTTCAGGCAATATACGACTGAACACAATGTGATCCCCAAGACCACCATTAAGTACCACAATAGTACGCCCACTATAGCTAAGGTGGTTTCTGAAAATTTGTTCGTCATGGTGATACATTTCTCCGTTAGTTTCAGCCCGAATGCCGCCTTGGGGGTTCTTCATATGCCAAGATGTAGCATAGGGAACAGCTAAAATTTTATAACCTTTTTGATATAACCCATAAGTAAACAGCGTTTCTTCACGGTGCGCTACACGGGATAACCCGGTATTAAAATCATGCACTCCAGCGCGGTACAAGAAAGAGCAATGCAGATGCTCTACCTCGCGGATACCTTTAATAAAGTCCCATTGAATATTAGGTTCTAAATTAATATTTTTAATTAATCCGGTGGAATTAACTGCGTTAATAGGCTGTCCTGTAATGATGGCACCACCTACTGCCCCCACATTGTCTATTTGGGATGCATGGCTATACAGGCTTTGAAGAACAGTTGGTTCTGGAACGCAATCGTCATCGACGCGCCATACCCACTCATAGCCCATCAAGTTGGCTTTTTGATGGATATGGTGCTGCCCTTTCTTTTCGGCAAACAGCCACTCCCATTCAATACCTTTGATTTGCATCTGTTTAAATAAATGCTGATAGATGAACTCTTGCCGCATGTCTTGAGGTTCATCGTTGTCATCAAAAATAACTACCTTATTAGGTAGCCAAGTTTGATTAATAACCGCCTGTAAAACAAGCGGCAGGGTGGACTGGTATCTACCTCTGGTAGCTATTGAGCAAAGAACTTTACTCATGATCCCACCTGCAAAGCATTAAATTACTAGGATTTTCAGGGGTAATTGCTTGCGGCTCCGCAGATAAAACTCCGGCGTGGTTAATGTACCAAAACATAAAGCCGGGGAAGTGGCTTTCGTTTAAGCCATGCAATTTGTGATGTTCACCCCAAAAGCCTTTAGGCTCATTCCACGGCACCGAAATTAATAACCGATGGCATTTTGTTTTTAGCATTTCAACAATCTCTAAACCATTATCTAAATGCTCAATGACTTCAAAAGCAACAATAGTGGCTGCCGTTCCTAAGTCACAATTATTAATGTCAGCGTGGGTAAAAGCCCTTGTAAAACCCCAATCTTGTTCTTTAGCTACTTGCACAATAATGGGGTCGTAATCAATACCAACATAGTCATAGTAGTTCGGGAAAAATTGACTTCCGTAACCGGTAGAACAGCCAATTTCTACGACGTTTGTTCTGTCATCAAGATTTTTTGCCGCCCATTCATAGCGTGTAGTTTCTCGGGGAAATACAGGATCGCCCTTTAGAAATACAGCTCGTTCGTAATTATTGGATAGCAAATAGCGGTAATGATCCGTATTCCATTTTTTGGCTAAACGCAGCTCGTTGGCATGGAATTTTTGGCTCCAATCTTGTACAAGACTAGTATCGTGAACAGTGCCTTCAGCAGCGTGATATATTGGAAAATCACCCCGATAGCCCACATCTATTAGCCTAAAGCCCGCATCTGTAGCTCGTTTGCAAAAGTCTATATCTTCACAGCCACCTGTTTTAAATGATTCATCTAGTACGCCAATATCATCAAATACTTGGCGATCAATCATGGTACAAAAGAAAACCGCAAACGATTGATTTGTAATAGGAGAGTTTAGCGTTAGAACCGACGCAATGTCGCCAATATCTAGTCGTTTTAACCAATCATTTTTTGGTTGTTCTAACAGCAAAGTGTCGTTATTTAAAAACACTATTTTATGCCCAATAGTATTTACTATGCCTTGATTAATAGCTTTGGCAAAACCTAAAGGTTCGTCATTCCAAACGACATATAAGTTAGGAATCGCTGTTGCTAAATATTCTAGATATTTTGCAGTGTTATCGGTACAGCCATTAGCAGAAATGACCAACTCTATGTCGGTCATTTCGGTGTATTTAATTATGGAATCAATACACGGTTTTAGATATTTCTCACAATTATTGTAAGTCGGTATCACTACCGAATACTTTGGGGATTGCATCACTAATCCTTATGGTTTGTTTTTCAATTCCTCAATATCTTGTTTAAGTTTGAGAACCAAGTTTGCTAATTCTATAACAGAAACTAATGCTGCTCCGCCATAATTAACTGCCAGCATACCATCTTCGCCTTCAATAACTGCTTGAGCTAAAGCATTTAGCATAGATTGAGCAGATACACCGGGTTCTTTATTGCCGCTAGAGATACGGGTAAATACCCCATGTTTCACTTGTGCAAGCAACTCAATAAAGTTTTCAGGTAGATCTTCCCAATCTTTCTTTAATCTTTCATCTGATGAGCCAGCAACAGATGTAGCTGTTAATGTTCCTGTTGAAGGAACATAAGTTAAAGATCCGTTGTTATATAAAGTTTGTCCTGAACCGCCATTGGCAGCTACAAAATCTAAATAGAATGTTGAACCAGAAGAAGTGCTGGTAGTAGTAACTGTTGATGGGGCTACACCACTATAACCTGAGTATCCAGAAGTTCCAGCAGAACCTGTAGCTCCAGAATATCCGCTGTAGCCTGATGTTCCTGTAGATCCATTTTGTCCAGAATATCCGCTGTATCCCGATGTTCCAGTTGCGCCATTTTGTCCTGAATAACCAGAATAGCCAGAAGTACCTGTTGCACCGTTTTGACCAGAGTAACCAGAAGTGCCAGTTGCTCCAGTAGCTCCTGAATAACCGCTATAACCAGATGTTCCTGTTGCACCATTTAAACCTGAATAGCCTGAATAACCAGAAGTTCCAGTTGATCCGTTAACCCCGCTGTAACCGCTATAACCGCTTATACCGGTAGAACCGTTTGTACCAGAATATCCGGATATGCCACTAAATCCTGAGTAACCACTTAATCCAGATGCGCCATTAGTTCCATTTGTTCCGCTGTATCCAGAATAGCCGCTTACACCTGATCCAGAATATCCGCTAATTCCTGAGAATCCAGAGTACCCAGATATGCCGCTGAATCCTGAATAGCCACTTAATCCAGAAGCGCCATTTGCCCCGCTAATACCAGAATAGCCAGAATAGCCAGAAGTTCCAACAGCACCAGAATCAGTAATTGTCCAATTGCTAAAAGATGCTACCCCATTTACATAAGTCATATTGACTGTTAGTGAAGTTCCTGTAAATGCGGTTATTAAGCCTTCCATAAATTGAGATGGCACAGATGTAGAAAATACTCTGACATATTGCCCAACAGAAAAAGCTGTAGTAGAAGCATCTAAATTGGTAGTAAAAGATTTGCTACCAAGGCTTAATGAATTTGATCCTGTTGCGGTTAATCCATAATATCCCAAACCAGAATATCCGCTATAACCGCTTACACCAGAACCAGAATATCCTGAATATCCGCTATAGCCACTTACACCGCTTCCGCTATATCCACTATAACCAGATACACCGCTTCCAGAATAACCAGAAAATCCAGAATACCCCGATACACCGCTTCCAGAGTAACCGCTGTAACCACTAATTCCTGAAAATCCAGAAGCGCCATTAGTTCCGCTGATGCCAGAGTAACCAGAAAAACCGCTAATACCAGACCATCCTGAAGTGCCAGAATAACCGCTATATCCGCTAATACCAGACCATCCTGAAGTTCCTGAGTAACCAGACCAGCCTGATGTACCAGAGTAGCCAGAAGTGCCACTATAGCCCGAATAGCCAGACCAGCCTGATATACCAGACCAACCGCTATATCCACTTACACCAGAGCCTGAATAACCAGAAATACCTGAGAATCCGCTATAGCCACTTGTGCCACTATAACCAGAGATACCGCTAAATCCACTTGTGCCAGAGTAGCCAGAAATACCAGAAAATCCTGATGTTCCAGAGTAACCTGAATAGCCCGATGTACCTACAATTTGACCAGCGTTAAACCAAGCTGTGCCATTCCATACATAGAGATCGCCATTGGAAGTAACAATATAGGCATCATTAACTTGATTGCCTGTTGCTGGTAAATCTGCTGGAGTTGCAACAGTTCCTTTGATATTAATGGATGTACCTTGTGCGCCACTAAAACCAGAAAATCCGCTATACCCACTAATACCTGATCCTGAATATCCTGATAAACCTGATACTCCTGAATAGCCAGAAATGCCTGAGTAACCAGAAATTCCGCTATACCCAGAAATTCCTGAATAACCGCTAAAACCAGAAGTTCCAGAATATCCAGAATAGCCAGAAATTCCTGACCAACCCGATGTGCCAGAGTAGCCTGACCAACCAGAAATACCTGACCAACCTGATGTGCCTGAATAACCACTATAACCAGACCAACCTGAAGTGCCTGATGCACCGCTAATGCCTGAATAGCCTGACCAGCCAGAGATGCCAGACCAGCCTGATGTTCCTGAATATCCTGAAATACCAGAACCGCTATATCCGCTAATGCCAGATCCGCTGTATCCCGAAATACCAGAATAGCCTGATATGCCGCTATATCCACTAATGCCAGAATAGCCACTAATTCCAGAATAGCCAGAAATGCCACTAAATCCGCTGTAGCCACTATAGCCAGAGAATCCTGATACACCTGATCCAGAATAACCAGAAGTGCCGCTAAAACCTGATTGACCGCTGTATCCTGAGATTCCTGACCAGCCAGAGTAACCGCTAAATCCGCTTATGCCTGAATAGCCTGATGTACCTGATCCAGAATAGCCAGAGCTACCACTAAAGCCAGAATAGCCAGAATAACCTGAATAACCAGAGTAACCTGAAATTCCATACCCAGAAAACTGTGTCCAATTAATTGGAGTTACATTAATTGTTCCGTTTACTGGAGCAATAGCTACCCAACCTGTATTGACATTGTATGTACCGTTTTGAACAAAAGTAAAAGCACTTGGAACTTCTGACCAAACATCCATATCTGTAGCTCTGAGCCATGCTCCAGCACTAGCTACATAAATACCATTTTGAGCAGGGCTGTCTTGGTTTTTAACTAAAACCCGATCTCCTGCAACAGTTTGATAACCATCAATAATGGGCAAACCAGATAAAGCAATATTTCCACCACCTTGTGCAATTGTCGTTGTGGCACATTGAGATTCTTTTTTTGGTGTCATGCCTTGAATTAAATAATCGGCATATGCTTTATTTACTAAATCTGTTGGGTTTACAGGAACAGAATCCACTTGTCCTGTAGTGGTTCGCATACTATTAAAGTACGCATTAATAGAACCATTTTCAATTTGATCGAACTGAACAAAAGCATCAGAAGAACCAGCAGTATCTAAGTTAACTGCAAAATCTCCAAACTTCCAAGCTTGAGGAATTGTTCCTTCTTGACCACGAACAACAGTCATGACATCGCCAGAACGGGCTGTTACCAAAACAATTTCATCTATTAATGAATTTGTTGAATTAACTAATGTTAATTTAAAACCTTGCCCAGCCTGTGGGTTGGGAAAATAATTACCAGTACCACTAGCTACATAGATAGTAGTATCAGAAGGGGCTACTGGTAACGCAAGAGTGGTCTGCGCTTGGTTTGCAAATAATAGTATTGTCATGGTAAACCCTTATACAACACTATTAAAGAATTGAATAAGTGTCGTTTGCTGCGCCAGTAAATTTAAGTGTAGTCACAGGGAAAGTCAGAACATAATAAATTTGACTTGTTTCTGTTCCTGTAGGAGTTACTGCGGTATAAAAAGTTGTACCGTTATCCAAAGAAAATTGAATTGCTCTGCCACCTGCTGTGGAGTTCAACACAATAGTTGCTGGGTAAACTAAAGCTGGAACGCCTACAGTAGCTGTTGTTCCAGTAAGAGTGCCTGTAATGGGGCTACCATAGTTATAAGTCATAATTTTTCCTTAATAAAGTTCTGCCCAAATAGCAATACCATTTGAATTTGTTGAATATGTACTACCCGGTGGAACTATTACTGAAACGGTAAAACTTGTTGCTCCTGTCCAACCGCCGCTATTAGCATCTGCAACCGCAATTCCGTTAACATAAAAATAAGAAGGATTTGTAATTCCAGAAGAACCAGTAATTAAATTCACATTTACCATAATTGGGTAAGAGTATGAATTTGTATAAGTGGTATTTGCCGCTCTACTTCCAGTAACATCATGCCAAGTAGTGCCACCAAATCCTAAACCTTTAACTTGAGTAGCAATTTGATTTTGCACAAAAGCAGTAGTAGCTATTTGAGTTGTGCTAGTTCCAGATGGAGCAGTCGGAGCGGCAGGAGTACCAGTAAATGTGGGGTTATAAATTGGCGCATAGTTAGCCAATTGATTTTGAACCCAAGAGGTACTGGCAATAATAGTGCTGTTATCGTTAAATGCCGCTGTTGGAACTCTTGGAGTACCTGTAAATGTTGGGCTGTTAATATAAGCATAAAGGCTTAAATTAATATTACCGTCAGTAATAACCCAAGCACCAAAAGTAGAGCTATAAGAAAGAGTTATAGGATAGCCAGAACCGGGAATTTCACCACCAACTAAAGCAGTATTATTTCCTGTAACAATAGCTTGAGCACCTGTTGAAGTGCTTCCAAGGGTTAAATTTAAAGTGGTTGCGCCAGTATTCGCAGCAGTAGCTTTGACAACAATAGACATTCCATCTGGAATAGATGTCAAAGGTGAAGGGATTGTCGCCGCTAAAGCATTGGCTGATCCGCTAGCTACAGCATATAAATAATATTGGTTTTGTAGCTGTAAAACTTGAACCAAATTAGCCATGACATCTGCTGTGTCATAGTTGCCAACAATATCGTTTAAAAGAAAAGGTGTTCCAGAAGTGCCTTCTTGGGCTCTAACTACTGTTAAAGTGTCGCCTGATCTAGCAGTACAAAGGCAAATTTCGTATACAGAAGCGGAAGTTGCGCTAACTAAAGTAACTTTAAAACCTTGACCAGAGCTTGGAGAAGGAAAAAGCACTCCTGTCCCCGGAGCTACTGTAATGGTAGTCTGGGTAGCGTTAATCGGTGATGCCAGCGTTGTTTTCGCATTATTGGCAAAAAGCTGAACAGTCATAACTTTTCCTTAATTTTATGCCCGCATCACCAAGCAATTTTACATATTGTAGCTAAAAATTCCTAAATTTAGTACTTACCTTCAGCAAATACATTTACAAATACTGTGCCATCTTCTAATGCTTCAATTTCATGCCATTGTCCAGCAGGAAGATTTAAAGGTTGGCTATTTTTGTTGATTGTGTAGCTACGACCTTCAAGACTAACCAAACAAGAACCAGCATTACACATAGTTGCATGACTATAAATATGTTCATGCTTTGGCAAACCCTCACCTTTATTTGCATGGTAAATATTTAATTGTGCTCCATCATAAGTAAAGCTATGGGCAGTTCCTATATGAGTAACCATTATGCAGTTGTAGTTCCACTAGCTATTGGTTGTGCTTTTGGAGGTGCAGGCTGTGGCTCATTAGTTGTTAATACAGAACCATCCCAAGTAAATCCAATATCCCCACCACCTAATTGTTCTGTAAGAACATAAGAATTTGATGCTTTATCGTAAGTCCATACTTTAGTTGGTGTATCGGCTTGAATTAGCATTGTTGAATTTGCTGGGGGTGTCCATGTATTTGTATCGCCATCCCAAACACAAATATTGGTTACAACATTGCTTTCAACTACTAAATAGTTTTGAGTTGTCATTTTATTTTCCTATTACCATTCAAATACAACTACACCAGCAGCACCAGCACCGCCATTGTTTGTACCACATCCACTTGTCTGACCGCTTGCACCACCTCCACCATAACTTCTACCTGCACCTCCAGTACCAGTAGTGCCTTGACCTCCTCCACCTAATGTAGAACATCCGCCATTTGCACCTCCTGCATTTCCGCCAGCACTTTGAACTCCACCACCACCACCGCCGCCACCGCCAATATTTATTGTTCCATTAGAACCAACACCACCAGCACCTCCTGCACCTTGATTTATTCCACCACTCCCACCAGTAGCAGAAATAGTAGTAATAGATTGTGTTCCTGAAGCAACAGAAGATGTACCGCCACTGCCACCATTCCCTGAGCCAGCAGAACCAGCACCGCCAATAGTTACTGCTAAAGTTCCACCAGAAGTTAATCCTGTTAAATAAGAAATAGCAGTACCGCCACCACCACCGCTTCCTCCAAGAGCACCACCTGAAGCACCACCACCACCGCCACCGCCTACTACTGTAACTTTAAGTGCAGTAACTCCAGTAGGAATAGTAAATGTGCCGTTAGATGTAAATGCTTGACCTTTAATAAAAGGTGCGCCAGAAGTGCCTTGAGTTGTTCCGTCTGGAAAAGTTACTCCAGAACTGTTAATTGTTGTATTTGCCATTTAAACTCCTAAATTAAGGTGTAGGTGAATCAGAACCTATTGCAGACAAACCAGTAATGTTGCCCAAGGTTGTAAAATTACCAGAAGAATCTAATGAAGCTACATTAGACCCGTTGTAATTAAAATACAATTTTGTTCCGCTAGGCGTTACAGACCATCCACCTGAATTGGTAATTCTAGTAGCATTAGTAGCATTAATGGCACTATTAGCAGTAGTAGCTGTTGCGGCATTACCAGTAGTATTTTGATTCCAAGTGGGAACTGTTCCTGCTAAATTTGCATAAGTGTATCCCGTGCAATTTGCCAAACTTCCTGTGCAATTTGAAAGATCTCCAGATACTGGAGTTCCTAAAGCAATAGTACCTGTAAATACTGGTGAATTAAGGGTTAACCCTGATATGGTGGTATAAGTTCCACCCAAAATCATTACGGTACTACCCAAAGTTATTGGAGTAGCAAAGTTAGCATCCAATTCCGATAAAGGAAGGGGAGCTACAGCACTAGCAAAAGTATACGGAACTGTCATAAATTATCCTTTATTCCACAGCAAACCAAGTAATAGGTGTGCTGGAATTATTTTTCCATCCAATTGTTGCACTAGAATTATTTAACCATGAAATTGTTCCTGAAAGTGCAATAGTGTAGGTGTATTGGAAAGGCACATTTAATACACCAGAAAGTAATGCAGATTCAAAAACTCCACTAACAGAAGTGTGGGGTATCAAAATGTTAATCACATTATTAGCCCCATAACTGATGCTAATTTCATAAGTATTATCTATTGGGAAATCTATTCCATTGTAGCCAAAAAGAAACCGTTTAATTCTTCTTTTTAGCCATTGGCAATTAAATTGAAATCCATCGCCTTTGTAAAAATTCCAAGTCACAATTCTTTTAAAAATATCATCATTTACTGCATAGTAATTTGATGGGGCAATTTCAGTATCTTGGGAATAGGCAATAGTGTTATAAGGAACAGTATTGTAGACATTAGAAGGTGAAAATTGCGTTGGAGTGCCTAGAGTTGGTCTTGTGTAACCATAAATGCCATAAACAGTCCAATCTAACAAAGGTGCATATTGACCTGTATAGATAGGTAAATCTAGATTATTGGTAGCATCTAGCCTAGTTTGAGATTCAGTATTGTATGCAGTAAAAAATGCTTGCAAATCTTCACTATACGGATCTTGCGTATATTGCTGATAAAGATAAGCTGGTAGCACTTGGGTTTGCATATTAGCCTTGAACTACAGTAATCAAGCTGGTATTGGTTGTAAAGTAACTTTCAGGATCACCATAGATCAATAAAGTTCCAGAAACTGGTGATGTATCAATACCATTAATAGCCACTACATAGTTAATTTTAGAAATTTGACTTGGCGGAATAATTGGTTCTACAGCATTTTGAAAAGCATCTTGCAATTCATAAGTATTAATTGGAACGCCTACAGGAATACTGTTAATGTAATCAGCAATTGCTGGGGCAGTTAAAGTAGCCACAGCAGTTGGATTAATTAAATTGGTTGAAATAGTATTCCAAGTAATAGTAACTGCTACTGTTTGTGCTGGTGGGTTTACAAAAGTAATGTTGTAAGTATCAGGATAATCATCAATAGCTACGGTTACATTTCTTAAATCAGGGGTTACTACACCGCCACTTACATAAGTTAATGCAGTTGCATTTAATGGAACACTAAAAGTATTCTCAGTTAAAACTGTAGCTGTAAAAGTGCCATTAAATCCACTTGGGCTTACTCCAGCAATGGTAACTGTTTGACCTGAAGCATAGCCATGATTTAAAGAAGTAGTCACTACTGCTGGGTTTGCAGAAGTAATTCCTGTAACAGTTAGGGTAGACCCTACTAAATTAGAAATATCTGGAACAGAGTTAAAAATAGCATTAGCTACTTGATAAGGATCTCCACCACCGCAGATAATTTCCCATTGATTTGTGGCTACCAAACGGACAGATATAAGCCTTGGTTGCACACCTGATACTTGCTGTAGTTGAGCTTTAATAAAAGCTGGAACACCTTGAGCAGTTACCATTCCAGCTTGCATGACTTGAGCTTGATAAGAAGCAATAGTCTGTGCTGTTAAACCCGCTAAACCAGCAGAAGGGTTTGTGCAAGTAAGGGTAAACCCTGCTGGAACAGATGTGATGATTTGAGTAACAGTTCCTGCTGGAATAGCCCAAGAGCCTTGAACTGTTGCTAAACAATACAAAGGTGCGCTTTGCCCAGAGGAAGCAATAATGCCGCCATCTTGCACGGTATATTGGTAAGTTCCGTCAGAAACTGTGAATCCAATAGGAATAACAAAACCAGCAAGCCCTGTAAACACAACATATACAGAAGTATTTGAACCTTGACCTTGTTGTACGCCATAGACTTGCCCCAATTGGTAAAGAATTGAAGGGTTAGCGGTTGCAGGGCTAATAGAGTTAACTAGGTCTACAAAAGCTTGATCTTGAATTACCACAGCACCAGCGGCTGTGGATGCCATATCTTCTACAAGACTGCCGGGTAAATTGGCTGTTAGACCGGGAGCAAGGGCTGTTGCTGCCGCTATTTCAGCATTAAGCAGATCTGTTGGTGAAGCTGGTATTGCTCCAGCAGAAGTAATTTGTGCCATTAGCTTGCCACCGTTGTAGAAATAATTGTTCCATTCTGGAATACAGCATTGATATTATAAGTGGGGTTGGCTGTATTTTGTTGTTTTAAAACTGTCAAATTTGCAAAATAAGGTGAATATTGATTTTGTGTTCTATTTACTGCAGCGTCAGGCGCAATTTGACTCATTATGGATTGATGTCCCGGAATACCGTAGTTTCCATAGACAGGGCTTTCGCCTTGTTCTAAACGTAAAGTTTGCGCCAAAGTAGCCAGCCAAACATATCCGGTTTCGGTTATTTTTATCCATTGTTTTGAAACTGGATCTACGCCATAAGTTCTCATACTGGATTCCCTGTATTACTTGAGCCTGATGTAACACCCGAATGTTTATGAGTGCTACCGACATTTTTGCCATTATTTGTTAAAGCGCCTGTTGTAGCAACGTCGCCATTAACCGTAAATTTACCATTAACTGTTACGCCTGTACTATTTACTATAAGACTAGTGCTTCCGATTGCCACAGTCACTCCAGAAGGAGTTAAAGTAACTGTGCAATTATTATTAGTATCCCTCAAAACTACTCCATTAGGAGCATTGATATTAACTGCATTAGGATCTACTGATGACCAATTAACATTTCCTATCGGAACAAATACCATTCCGCCTAAATTACTGGGGTTTGATAAACGAGGTTTACCATCCCCCATTCCTGTAATACCGCCAAGGCGAGTATTTGCGGATATTACTATACCAAAATCATTAATTTGTACGGGTAAACGTATATAAGTTGATTCTGCAATTGGGCAAGTTATAGGGGGAAAAGTTTGTTTTCCGTTAGTAATCTCAAAGTTGACGGTAACAATTGCGCCATTTACGGCAATGACGCGGCAAGGCAAAACTAATCCATAAGATTGATTAGCTTCATCAATGCTGTTATCGACGAACTCATTAATTGTTCGTGCAAAAGGGCGTTTTTGTCCAATACTCATGGCACAGCATTCAAAATAACACACTCAACAATAGTGCACCAAGAATCACCGTTAGGTTGACGACTAGAGCCTAAATGACGAATTTGGCTAATTGTGTATTCACCATTAAAATTTACATCGTCGCGCAATTGAGCATAGCTTCCAGTAGTATTAATATAAGGTACTCCTTTAGGAAACTTAATTAAATTGCCTATTTGTAGGTTAGCTCGCATAACTAATTTAGCTTGAATAGTATAAGTATTAATCCAAGTTATATTACCTATTAAATCTTGAAAATCAACATTAATCACTTCTGTTTTTGTTGTTTGAGTGCCATCCCATAAAAAAAATCCTTTTGGCGTTGCGGTGATAGAAGCGCCTTTATATTTGGGGTCAGGGTTTATCTCTTTACTATATTTATAGATTTGCTTTGCAAAACTAGTCAAACTTAAATATTGTCCCCATTGCATTTGTGGATATTTTAAATCTGGGCTAAACCCACCCTCAATAATAGGGTTGTTATAGGCAATGTTTAACGTACGTTCGACAGCTTGTTGTAGCGTTCTATCAGTAGTCCAATACCAATCTAAATTAATATTTTTGGTTTGTATGTATGCAGTTGGAATGACAATTAAATCTAAACTTGTTTGATTGCCTTGCCAATTTCCAAAAGCTTGCAAAATAGATCCATCTAAAATTAACCCCGCTTGTTGAGGGTTAGCATAGGGTAAACCCTTAGACATTCCTACATAAACTTTAATAGAAAAATATTTATCGCCAATAGGGTTAAAGTTAGAATTTTGCGTAAGCGCATTAAAATCAACCCCATGTATTTTTATGTATCCGTTTTGTGCAGGTTGGTTATACCAAGTTTGAAATATGTCTAAATCAATTTGTAAGGCAGCGCCGTTTGCTTGACCATTGCTTGCAAGGGACGAATATTTTAATGTTGTATTAGAGTTTACTTTAACACCTTCTGGCGGAGAGATAACAATTTCGTAGTACCGCATTAAGGCGTAACCTCAAATTGATTGCTAGAAGCTTTGTATACAAGAGTGGATGTTTGAAAATAACCAAAAACTAAATTAATATTAAAATCATTAGGTGAGCCTATTAACGGGTTAATAACTATTAACTGACCTGCCGTATCATAAACATTGATGTAATAACGCGGAGTGTAGTTATTCCAGTTAACAATTATTGTGTAAGGGTTCCCGTCTAACGTGCAATTAAATTGAAAATTTACGTTAGGTGCTGGGTTAAATGTCGTTAAAGTAGCCATTATATCGTTTACACAGTTGGAGTTATCGAATCATAGCTGTAATTAACTGGCGGGGTAGCTTGAAATGTAAGTGGATAAGTATTAGGTACTTGATCTTGAAAGCGTTTGTAAAGCGTTCCTAAAGCAGATTGCGCGCCAGAAGCTGTTATTAAAGGTTGCACAAAATCCCACTGAAACATGTATTGAACTTGTTTTTCAGAAGAACTTGAAATATCTCGTATTGAGGTTAATAAACAGTTTGTATAAGTATACGCGGGCGTAACAACCGTAAAACTTCCTCCTGTTAACATGTGTTGATCTATGACTGCTTTTAAAGCACTTAAAATAGCTATTTTTAAAACATAGCCGCCGCCATTTTGCGCGGGGCAAATCATTTGCATACTAATTTTTAATGGTTGTTGAACTACCGCATTTGCCGCCGTTTGAAAACTAGCAAAAGGGTATTCAGCGACTTGCCATTCAGTTAAAGTACCGCCCGGTAAAGGACGATATTGAGCAAATAATTGCCCGCTAGGTAAACCTGCAATATCTAAAAGTTCGGTGATTGCAATGATTGGTAGTATTTGTCCCGGCAAACTGCTAGCAATTCCACCTTGAAAAATAATAGGCGTATTTTGATACGCATTTTCAAAAAGTGTTTGTCCTAAAGATGCGCTCATAAAAACCTTTATTTTAATGCTGCGGCGGTAGCAATCGCATTGTTACCGGTGTTATTGTTAATGATAACTTGTACACCTTGTGGTGTAAATGAAGTTCCTTTACCGATTTCATAATTAGCAATTGCCGACATTAACTTATAGTTTGTATTTGGATCATTAATATTTAGTTGTTCTGTTGCCCCAAATCCTGATTGTTTTGCGACATATTTAATATATTCTTCAACATTATTTTCACTTGAAGGAGCATAAGTAGAAATAATATCTGCAATAGTTTGTAATTTTCTGTTTCCTGCCGCTGCTGACTGCCCTGTTTCGTACAATGATAACTGTTTATTAAGAGCGCTAAAACCTTCTTGCCAAGAGTTATATTTTGCAAAGCCCATATACCCTTTAGCAGCGTTGCTTTGCCCAATATAACGTATATTTCCCGGATTAAAATTTACTTCGGCTGGAGAAAGTGAAGGGTCATGTAATCCCAACAATTTTCGTTGCGCGGGGGTCATTTCATCGTATTGTTTTTGAGCTAAACTTTTTTGATAAGCTTTTGCTTTTGCCATTTCTGCCGCTTCATCAGCAGGTAATATCCCTAGTTTTCGCATGATAGTTATCATGCCGTCAGCTAATTGCCCTAATGCAGTAAAAAATTTACTTACTTTTTCTTGAAATTCTCCTGAAGAAATTTGATCTGCAAAATCTTTAACGGCTTGTTGAAATTCTTTACTTGCCAATAGATTGACAATAGCATTGGCAATAGTTTCTGAAAGCTCACTTAATTGAGGTACTAAATCTTTAAGCGATTTTAAAAAACCAACTTCTAAAACATTGACGTTTTTCTTTAACGTATACCAAAAATCTTGCCATGCTTTACTAACGCGATCATCTAACTCAAAAATCTTTTTATCTTTTTCAAACTGTTCTGCCATTTCATCTAATTCTTTGGCAGTCATATTTGATCCGCGGCGTAACTCTTCCAAACTAAATATATCTGTTAAACCTAAATTTTTGGCAAATACAGGGTTTTTGCCAAATTTTTCAAATAATGCTACAGCGTTTTTAAAAGTTTCTCCCAAATTTTCAGCGGGATTTGCACCTCTAGCAACGCCTAAACGGGCTAACGTAGCTTGTCCTATAGGGTCATATTGCATATTAGCAATACTGTTCATTACGGATTGAGCGTCAAAAGCTCGTCCATAGGCTACGTTAGCTGCCCGTAATTGACCTGTAGAAACGCCTAAACCTAAAGCTTGGCGACGATAGTCAGAAGCAGAAGAAGCTAATGCACCAAGACCAAACCCACCACCTAAAGCACCATAAGCTACCCATTTAGCCGCCGAAAGCGCAGCAGACGCCATATTACGAGCTATATTGCTGGTAGTAGATACGGCATCTTTTAAATTTTTAGCGTTATCTTTAACTAACTTATTAAAATCTTTTTGCTTTTTGTTAAGTTGGTCAAAAGTTTTATTTACTTCAGACCATCTTTTTTGCTGTAAATCTAATGTTTTTTGATATCTATCAAAGGCAGCCTGAAACGCTTTAAATTTTTCGTCATTGACATCAATTTCTATAACGGATTTAACAGCCATGATGTGCCTTAAAACAAAGATTTGTTATTAATCGCTCGAATCAGGTGCCTTTGCCTATATTCGCTTGCGTCTATCCATTTTAAACCATATTCGTTAACAAAATCACTAAATCCACTGGTTGATAGCTTATCTAAGATGCAATGGACGATGCTTTGGCTTTCTTTCCAATATTCTCTTTGATTGTCAATGTCGGTAAGCCATTCAGATACTCCGAAGAATCCAATGATATAAACTCCCAATTCCTTAGCGACCCTGCCATTTCCAAAAAGGAAATTCTTAATTCCTTTGGCGCTGTCCGCCAAATTGACGTAAAAAAAACTAGCGAACTTAGCACCTCCGCTACGGTGTCCTCGTCTAACATTTCACGTTTAATTACTAAATCAAGAGGTACAGATTCCCACCCTTTTTCTGTCGCCATTATAACGTTGGAAAGCCTAATAATTTCATTTATTAGCCCTTTTTGTACGCTATCCCATGTGCCGCTATCTAAAGAAATTTTTTTCAACGCTGGATAAGCTAATTGAGGTGCTGTAAGCGCTAAATGCGCTTGATTGATGGCATCAAAACATTTGGTAAAAACGGCGCCTAATTGCGAATAATAGTTTTCAAATACATCTCGGCTAATAGGTGTTGAATGAACAAATATTTTTTCGCCTTCGCCAATATCTACAGGAAGAACTATGTTTAGTTTGCGATTAATTTTCATCGTTTTCTTTTATAAAAATCCCCGGAAAAAGTTACTAATCCGGGGAGATTGCTTTAGCCTAGTTTACGTTAACTTGCCGCAAATAAGGCGCTATTAATACTGTATACACCACGCAAGCGTACTACTAAACCCGCTTGATTACCATCAAAAGTTGTTTCTTGAATACTCATTAAAACACAGTTATTTAACTGGAACGGCTGTAATACTTGTGTATCAGGGTAAACCGTAACAGAACCTAATGTAGTGTTAGTACGAATTTGACTGCTATATGCTTCACCAAGAGCTTGAGTTCTTAGCAAATGCATAGTGACAGTCCCAAAAATATACGGCTCTGGGCTGGTTACAGCGCCCGTTAAAGTCGGAATAAGTTGAGAAGTATCACCATCAAAAGCCAAGCTAATTGCTTCTTTAGATAAGTAGCCAGCCGTTACGTTTAGTTGCGGAAAAGTAGCGTAAACAACGCTGGCTAGTAGCCTATTTAACGTGCCTTGTTGAATTTGTGGATTTAACATTATTTATTCTCCTTAAACTGGAATGTTAGATGCAGTTAAGTAAATAGTAATGGAGCTAAATCCACGCAATGGAACAAATGTTAGGCTCAAACCGTTGTAAGTACCAGTGCTGTAATCTCCGGGGTGCTGCGCTACATAAGTAGTAAATGGAACAGCAGCGACGCTTGCTGGAGATAGGATCAATCCAAACGAAATACCATTATTAACTGTTGCTTGAGCTACCTTTTGCAAGGTATTGATACCAGCTTGATTATAGTACAAAGGATTTGTAGGCAGATTAGAACCGTTAATAATTGCGGCAGATAAAGACTGAGCCACATTAATTGATAACCAATCTACGCAATACCAGTAGTTAAATGGATTGAGATCCATAAACGTACCGCCTTCAATTAGCGTATTTGAAATACCGCCTTGTGCGCCTGTACCAACCCAGTTTACACCTGCTGCCAATAAAGTTGTTTGGACAGAATTGGTTAAAGCGTAAGGTGTTACAGAATAAACATAAGTGTATTCAAACGGATGCGCTAAATTAGTTGCACTTGGGTTATAAGCCAAAGAAGCCCAGAAAATAGCAGCGGCAGTAAACTCTGTTGATGGAGCAGCAGGGCTTTGTAATGTTACAAAAGCTGATTTAATACCTGCCCAACCAGAGTATGTTGCTAAAGTAGAAGTTACATAGAAATACAATTGAGAAGTTGTACTTGTATACAACTTAGCCATTGTTTGAGCTGCTGTAACATCCCACGATTTAGGCAACAAATAGCTGTAAAATCTAATTGTTGGATTGGCTATATACGCTTCTAAAGCAGTTACGCCGTTAACTACAGTATCAACACCCAACTCTAATACATAAACTGAAACAGTAGAACCTTGAGCAAAGAATGTAGTAGCCATCGCTACTAATTCAGAAACATCTTCAATAGTAAAGAAAGCTGAAGTTGTTACGGCAGTGCCGGGGTTGCTTGCAACAGCGTAAGTTAAAGTATTTGTACCAGTAGATGTAATAGCGAAAGTGCCGTTATATCCGTTATTAGTGCTACCGCTAACGGTAACGCCAGCAATAATACCTTGAATAGTATCGCCAGAAGGAACGCCGTGAGCTGCGGTAGTAGTTACTGTTACAGTTCCGCCTGTCCAAGATGCTGAAGCAATAGCGCTAGAGCTTCTAAGAATAGAAGTTAAATCTGAAAGCTGGGTCAATAGTTGACTTGTTCCAGCAGCTAAAGTTGTTCCCCCTTGGGAAACAAGTGCGCCAGTTTGTTGTAGCTGACTTGGCGCACTTGCCACCTGTTGGGTGACAACTACGTTTACAATATTTGGCATAGTTGCCCCCTAATTAGATGTAGCTAACAGCGATAGTATTGCCTGTACCAGCTTTAATGACGATGCCATTAGAAACAGGGAAGTCAATGTTATAAACGCCAACAGTGTTTGGGATTACTGCAATTTCGTTTGCAGTAGCAGCACCGCCAATAGTTGCAGCGTCGTTTACAGAGCCAGCAACAGAGCCAGCAACTAAAACGCTAACCTTAGCAACACGACCAGCAGTCGCTTTTACTAAAGTATCAGCAGTGATATTGAAAAATGTTTTTTGACCTTGGGCTGTCAGTAAAGCACCATTTTGAACGGTTGGGTTGGTAACGATTGCCATTTGTAACTCCTTTTATACACTAGGTTGAGATATTAACATCTTACTACTTAATTTTAACTTGGAATAGTACCCGGTGTAAGGGTAATAAACGCATGTTCAATTAATTGTCTTGCAACATTATTTACTGTAGTCTGAAAATAGCTGACTTCAAAAGTAATCGTTTTCTTTTGAGCCAAAATAGTTAATTCAGGTTGGGTAACTTTTTCGTCTTGCATTACAGGCATATTCATTAAGCCAATATTGTCTGTATTTCGACTGTAATCCAGTATGTAGTTAACAAAATTAAGGGCATCGTGGTTTCTAACCCCAAAAAGCTCAATTTTTACCGTATCTTTTACTAACTGATATGGGTTAGATTCTGGGTCTAATAGCGGGAAATCTTGCAGTGCAGTGGTTTGTCGCGGATCAATATCTACCGACGCGTACACTGGAGGCAAGTTTTGTTCCACCAAATACGATGGGTACATAGGGAAAAACTGATTTAAACCAAGCCAAATTGGAAGGCTATTGGATACGATTACGCTGGTAGTATCGAATCCAGTCATGGAATCAATGACCTGCGTATCCATAATGGAATAGAGCGCGTCGCCACGATAGTGGTATAAATCAGCTTGTTTGTAGTAGTTTTCCCTACGGCTAAAAGCGTATTTATAGCCCTGATAGTTTGCAATATACAAAAACTGTGGGTTTACTAAATTGAAATCTTGTATAGGTTGCAAAGAAGTAAAAATAATATGGTTGTAAACGGTTGTTCTATCCGCCAACTGGTGCATATCTTGATGCACATGGAATGAACCTTTAGCCGTAATTTGCTTTGGGGGTATTCCAGTTGGGTAGTTGTTATAAAGCAGTTTGTTATATTGCGATGCGTTATAAAGAGCAGAGTCAGTCAAAAGACTGGCATTTACCCAAAAAACATAGCCGTCTAAAGGCAACACTAGCTTTACATAAAGCGTAAATGTAACCTCTTCGTAGTTGGATATAGTTTCAACACCTTGGGCTAATCCAGCGCCAAGTTGCGGTTTTGCTCCTGCTGCTTCGACTGCGGATGCCATTATTCAATCCATCCTTTTAAAGATCGCTCAAAAATACCGGTATCAATAAAAGATGGGCGGCGAACACCTGTAACCACCTTTTTAAATTTTTGACCTTTTCGTATTCTTTTAGGAGCTTTTCCGGTTGCAGTGCGAGTGTTAATGCCTTCTAATGCGGCTTTGGTTGGAATACCTTCTTCGCCGTATTTTCCCGCCACGCGTTCGATTTCTTGACTAGTCAAAAAGTTGTGCATTTTATCGGTAATTGTTTCCCCGCTAACTGCAAAAACAGATTTTACAGAAATTGGCATGTTTTTTTCTGCCATTTCTAAACCTATTGCGGCGTCTTTAGCGATTAAATCGGCAATCTCTTGTTGATGGGCGTTATAAAACATTGAAAATAGACCGTATCTTTTTTCAAGGTCTTGTCCTACGGTATAGGTAGTACCTTCAATTTCAGGTACTTCTACAACGCCTAAATGTAGCTTCATTAGGTTAAGCCCCAGAGTGTGCCAAGTTGTTGCATGTATGACAGCGCTACGCGCCCGTATGGGTCTTTAATGCGTTGCAAATCCAATAAGCTAAGATCACGCAAGCCATGACCTACGGCAAGCGCTTCATTCGTGCTTACGTCGCCCGCAGATGTGACTACACCGGCAATAAAGTTGTTAATGCCAAATTGAGCGCGTAATGTAGTGAAATAGCTTTGTCCAGCGTAATCTTGTTGAAACTGTAAAAGCTGACTTCCTGCCCAGTTATAAACTGTCAGCGTATAAATATCAGGTACAGTTGCCGCAAAATCGGTTGGAACAATATCCAAAGCCAATACATAAGCGTAATTCCAGCCGGGGTCGGTTGGTGACATAGCCTGAGTGGGAATACCCATAACGGCTTGCGCCCACGCAATAAAGCCGTTTAACGAGGGTGGCGAAACAATTGGATCAGCCATAGAACCATCCTAGAAAGATTTTCTATATTCTAAATGAAAAAGCCCCGCAAGGGGGCTATTTATTATCCTTTTCTTGGTCTACCACGTCCTTTTGGTGCTTCACCTTCATGAATCACTTCAATTTTTTGGTCAAACTTTTCGGATTGATCGGCTGCGTTCTTTTTATCTTCCGTAATTTCAAACTCAATACCGCCCTTTTGTTTGATTCCCATTTCTTGTGCTTTCATTGAAATGATTTGATCTTGCGCTGCGGCAGTGATACTACGGGCTTCTTGAGCGCGGTCAATATTTTCTTGGTCAGATTGACTAATACCGGCTTCAATTGCTTCAACATTAATTGGTTTATTAAAACGATAGCATAGTCCACCAAAGCCTTTTTTAACTTTAGTGACTTCCATCATTCCATACAACTCATGCTGTTTAATGATCGCATCGACTTGAAGTTGATCTTGAACTAGCTTAATTTGTGCTCCAGCACGGATTTTGTGTGAAAAAGGTCTAATGTTCTCAGGCAACATATATGTGAACAAAAAGTCCTGTTTACTGCAATTTGCGATAAATAAATCCATTATTTTCCCCTAGTATGGGTGGGAAGCCGATGATGCGGGGTCTTTTGAACCCCCGGCTCCCCATAAAGAATGTTTCCCAGCATCACTTGGGTTCTCATATATTAACAAAAAACCACCCCGAAGGGTGGTTAAAATCCTCACGAGATTTTATTAATAGGCAGCCGAAATAATCGTCATGCCTTCTGGACGGATACCCCAACCAGAGGTGCTACGCATTGTGTAGAGGGTAGTAATACCACCGTCTGGCAATGGAGTAGGAATCTCTGTAGGTGCAGCCACGTCGCAGAGCATCAAAGATGTTGCAGTTGTATTTGGTGTCAATTCAGCAAATACGTTGGTGTTGATGCGTGAGTTTGCTTTAGGAATCTTGAGTTCTGGAGCAATCAAGATGATTGCGTCAGTACCGCCGTAACCTTGACCGATGAGTGTGTCATCAGCAGCAAAAGATACATCGTCACCACCTGCCCACTGAGCTACGGTTTCAACCAAGCCAGCAGCAGTTTCAACACCAGCGCCGATACGTTGGAATTGTGTCAATGACACGATGCCGCCGTAGCTGATCTGTTGAATGAAACGCTGTGGAGCAAGGAATACCAAGCGCAAAGGTTGACCAATTTGCAATGTAGTAGTTTTTAAGTTACCGATTGCATTTAGCAAGAACTGAGCTAATTGACCAGAATCCCATGTGCTGTAGCCTACGTTACCGTTGCTGTCTGCACCTAAGTTGATGCGAGTAGCGCCAGAAGTATTGAGCAAGCCTTCGCCGTTGGCTGGGTTGTAGCCATAGAGAAGAGCGTTACGCAACTGCTGGGCGATACCTTGACGAGCAGCAAGACGGAGAGCCTCTGGGAGTGCATAGCCCCAAGCACCAGTAGCAGCTTCATCGAAGTTGTCGTACTGAGCGCGGGTTTGCAGACGATAAGTAGCAGTACTAATCATCGAAGGGATAACAGATGCGCTTGGCAACTGGTTAGCAGTCGATTGGTTAGCAGATACTTGAGTCGTCAACTGAACCTTTTTAGCGTAAACATAAAGGTCAGCCTCGCCTAAGCGTGGCATTGGGTTCTCTGTTGCCAGAGTTGTAAACGCACCAGAAGCCAAGCTGTACTGCATAATCAGCTCAGGCATCATGAAGTGTGGATTTACTGTTACATATGAAGGTGCAAAACCTGACATGATCTATTCCTTTCTTAGATTAGAACAACTGCTACAGGAGCAGCAGATGAGCCACCAACGATGGTGTTAGACCAGTTAGCATTGCCAGTACCAGAATTGTAGTTAACAATTTTGTTACCAGAAGTGCTAATACGCAAGATTTTGCAAGGTACTGCAAAGTTGCTCGTTGCTGTTGTTGTTAAACGGAGGTTTGTTGTATCCCAATACACAGTTTCAGTGATAGAGCTGCCAGCCAAAGCTACGATAGAAGCATCGCAAGGCAATGGAATACGAGCGCCTGAACCGAAACGGTAGAAGTTTACAGACATGCCGGGAGAGTACAACGGTGCTGTGCTTTGTGGGGTTGTGATACCTTGGAAAGCTTGGTTAAACACGGAAATACCAGTCGGAGCAGCTACAGTAGATGCTTGGATAATGGTAGAACCTAATGTGTCAGTACCGGGTTGTGTGTCACCAGAGTAAACACCAGATTGTGCAGTTGGGATCAATTCAGCAATTGGAACTCCGCCCCATAAAGGAGAAGTAGCAGAAGTTGAAAGAACACCACCAGCCAACCAGAATTTAACTGCTGGATCGTCGAGTGCATCACCTTGTGTAAAACCAGCGGAGTTGACATTAAATAAGCCAGCAGCGTTGGTTGTTACCATTGGTTGTAGAGAAATTTGTGCGGTCATGGCTTATTCCTTATCGCTTAACATTTTCAGTATTAAACTTCACGACCCGATGAGTTGGGAGCTTGAAGTCACCTAACCATGCTTCCATATCACCACGGTATTCAGTGATGGTACGACCAGCTTGGTCTTTCTTGTGCAACGCGATCAATTGACCTTTTGCGATTGCGCCAGTTCCACGGGAAGCAGCAAGAGCGTCAGCATAAACACGTTTTTCAACGATTTGCAACATTGTTTCGTCAGCAATCTTGTTGATGTTTACGTTTTTCATTTCGTCGCTATGAGCTTGCAAACCACGGAGCATACGTTTGCGATAAGCCATTAAGCTTTCGCCTTGTAATGGACGTGATGCAGATTTACCAAAAGCTGAGTAAACAGAATCAGCTTTAGCTTGACAATCAGCGTATGCGGCTTCTTCGTCATCTTTCTTAGCTGCTTCTTCGTCATCATCTTTACGGTCATCTTCTTCGTCGTCGTCTTTTTTGAACTCCATATGACCCGGATGTTCAACTTCGCCTTCGTCATCTGGCTTGATCTCGCCAGCTTTGCCGTGCTCTTTAGGATCAGATCCCTCTGCGTCCTTCTTAGCCTTACGCATCATGAATTTCTTAGCTTTAGCTTCAGACTCATCGTCATCTTTCTTAGCTTCTTCTTCTTCATCATCGTCACATGCTTCCATGTCGTCATCTTTTTTCGCTTTAGCTTTTTTATCAGCCGCAGTTACTAGGGGTGGCGCAGGAAGGTTTTTTTCCATTTCATCTAAACGGGACATTGTTTTTCCCAATAAAGACATAATGGCATCTAATTTATCGCCTTGGGCATCTGCCTTTGGCTCAATCTTATTTTCAGTCATTTTCAGACACCTCATTGTTAGTTAATAAAACTCCAGCGGCGTCGCCGCCTTTGTCCCATACTCCCTTTGAACCCCTAGCTTTCGTAACGATTGCTATGTGATCCAGTAGGAATGGCACACCCTCAATCAAGAGTGGCTCGCCATTCTCGGTTGTAAGTGTAATGTTACCAGCAGTTTGGTCAAAAACAACTGCTGGGGAAGTCGATACTTCGCCTTCCAAAATTTCGGAAATTGCATCTTGGTCATAGATCTTTGCAATACCCCAGACTTCATCGCCTTTAATGTAAGGTAGCAAAACAGAACCAACTGCACGATTTTTAAATTCTTCGGTTGTTAATACTTGAGTTTCGGGGTGATCCATGATTACCATCAAGCCGTTACAACGCTGTAAAAACTCATCGTTTAAATACAAAGATGGATCACGCCAAACGTGTTCACCGATACTTGAACGGAACGCTAAACCTGTACCGGTGATGCGAATTGCTAACAAAGCAATATTGGCATACATCTGTGGGCTAGCTAATAAACCCTCAGCGATCAATTTAGCTACATCGGTTTCGGTTTTAGCCATTGCAATTTTGAACGCATTTTCTAAACCCGGATGTAATGGCATTGGCGGAACTGTTGGGCTGCACCAATCAGATCCAGAAGATTCGTAATTTAGTTTTACTTCTTCTTTAGGGAAGTTGTGAGCAACGTAATAGCAGAATTGTCCGTCGTCATAAAGAACTTCTAGTTTGCCTTTATAGTCAATACCAGTTTCTTCTTTACATTCACGGCGGGCGCATTCTTCAAGGGTTTCATCGCCTTTTTGATGCCCGCCCGGAATACACCAAGTGCCGGGATAGTCACCACCACCCATGCCTCTACGAATCATCAAAACTTCTTCGTTTGGGGTGATAAACATAATGCCAGCAGCTCTACCTTGAGCGCCGCCCATGTTATCTTCGGGTTTTACTTCTTTTGGTGGTTCTGGAACTAATTGAGCATTTTGTTCAATTGGTTCATTTTCGGCATCTGGTACGCAATTTGGTACGCTTTTACCGTCTTTTTCTTTCATGCCGTATTGTTTGTAGCCTTCCCAGCATGGGTCTGCATCGTTTTTATCTTCTACACCAAAACGCGGGACAGCTTCTTCGTCGCAATCATCGTCTTTTTTAAGATCTTTAATGTGCTGGGCAACTTGATATAGTTTTTCGCCAATATCTTTAATTTGCAATTTTCGTAATTCGTGGCTTAATTCGCCTTTGCGAACCACGATATTGCTATCAGTTTCAAACTCTGTAGGCGCCAAAAGAACGGGCGCAGATACCAAAGAATCCTCTTTTAATGCTTTTACTTCCATTTCTTTTAATAGAAGTTCATTTAACCATTCAAGATTTTCGGCTTCGCCGTCATCTTTATGTTTAATGAATTTTTCACCTACTGATTTTGGAATACCAATATTAGATTTGCCCGCGGCAGCAGCGTACATCGCTTTTCGTTGGTTTTCCGACTGAAATGGCATAGGTTAAAACCCTAGTAAATTTTCTTGGATTGTAACGCTTCTTTACCTTTTTGGGTAATCATTTCGTCGGGCAGTTGACTCACCCGGTATAAATACTTATACCTGCACCGGCAATAAACCGCTTCGCCGGGCGCGACTACATCATTAGTATATCCGTTTTTTGATTTTACATAACCATCTTTTACAGCCCAACTACCGCGTATTAAAAATATTTTTTCATCTAATTCGCGGTGATCTTCACGATAATCGTAGTTTGCTTGACGCCAATTACTGTGCCATTGCGCTGCAATAGCACCGCTATCAACAGCTACGATCTCGTTGATATTGGCTATTAGCTTGTGAGTTTGGTCAATAATGACGCGTCGTTCTTTAAACGGCAACATCCCAAGCTCTTTTTTAATGTGCTTTTTCTCTTCTTGACGTTTGACATCTTTATTTCCGCCGGGCGGAATCGAAGTAGCCCAACCAGCAAATCGTCGCAATGTATTGCTAATAGACTCTTCACGATTAAACTTGATTAAGTTGGCGCTTGCTACGATGCGACGATCTAATTCGGCGCGCATTTTGGGGGTTAGTTTAGCTACGGTAAAGCGGCTAACATCTTTGTTTACAAGCCCGCCTTTGGTCACTAATCGGTCAAAAGCGCCCTTCAAAGAGCGTTCTAATTCTTTTTGCAGCTTTTCAGGCGTAATTAATGATTTTACAGCCGCATTTCTAAGCTCTTCCATCCAATATTTGAGCCTAGCTTCGTTTTCAAAGCCATATGTGATGTAGTAATTGACCGCTTGCGTAAGGACTTCGTAGAAAGTCACGATTAGTCCTTAGCGTGTGGCGGCTCAGTTGGGGCTGTTAGTGGCTCAGGCGGTTCATATTCCATGATCTCTTCAATATCGAGTTGCATGGATGAAGTGAACATATCATTCATTTCGGAAAGATTATCTTGCGCCCATTGGATCGCGCGGGCGCGGTTTTCGGGGTTCACTACAGGCAAAATAGTACGCAAGAGTTCGGTCATACCTTTGAGCTTGACTTCTTCAGTCTTGACCAATTCGCTTGGAGTTTCTTCAATCATGGAATCCCAGATTGGTATAAACGCATCTTTCCACTCGTAAAATGCTTGTTCGTATGTTTTACCAGCGTACATGTCTGGGTATTTTGCTTGAACGGCGTCAAAAAACTCTTTGTTCCATGCGCGGTGCATCACGATTTTGTCAAAGAAGTCAAACAGCGTTCTCATATCGTTACGCAAACTAGTGACGTATTGAGCAATTGCAATCGCATCTTGGCTACCTTCTGCAAAGCTGTTAGCTAAGGCTTCATCTTTTAAGAGAATAGCTGGTACATCAGTAGCTGCGGCAATGTTGGCGATGATGTTGTCACGCGCGGTAGTCATCGCGGTGTCGGTATTGTTCAAGTCGATAGACTCGATGTCCTCGTCAATATCAATTGACAATACGTTACCCGTAACACCTTGTTGTAAGTAGCTACGTTTAATGCCAGCGGCTGTTTGCATCAAGCGATTAACAATTGAGCCAGATTGCTTTTGTTTAATGACCAGCAGACCCGCTTTGAAAGTGACCAAATCGTCAGTGACCATAGACTGAACGAATGATTTCAAAGGATACAGGGCGCGCTGGAATACAGAACGACCTGTGAAACCAAAACCGGATGGCTGGAAACTTAAATAAATCGGCGCATTGTTATACACAATTTTGCTACGACTTGGATGGTATGGCTGACCCGCAGCCGTTATGTACTCTAGCGGCTTTTGAAAGTCTGGCGCGTTTGGGTTTTGGTTGGTGACGGTTGAGCCAGCAAGGTTTAACGGGTCAAGTTTATTAAAGTACAAATTTAAATACGGCAATTGCCAAGGGTCAATTTCTTTATCTGTTGGAATACCTTCGGCGCCATAGATGACGGCGGATACGCCGTACACGCGTTTGAGAAACGTCACGTCGCGAATAATGTTGGTAGCATCTAAACTATCCCACTCATCCTGAAATGCTTTAATCAACATCTCTTTTGGATGGCAATCCATTGTAATAATGCGTGGTTTGGACAACGCTAAAACGATGGGTTTTTCAATAATCTTAGGGGCTAATGGGTGATACTCGAAAATAGCTTTACAAGTTTCGTAGCCCGCGGGAGTTCCCGGCTCAATTGAATCCGTCTGAAGAAACGACATTAGTGGGGAAGGCAGGGATGTATTGGAGATGCTTATATCAGACATAGATTATTCCCAAAAATATATTGCCCATCATACCACTAGAATCCGAGTTTGTTACCTAATCCGAGCGCAATTCCATAGACGGTTGCGTCTAACAGATCGTCACTTCTCTTGTGGGCATCTGGATCCCCTAGTCTAAAGGAAGCTAATTGTGTCAGCAAGTGATTTCGCGTTGAGCCTTTAAATGCTATCGTTTTGTTGAACGCATACTCGCTAATCTTGAGCTTTTCTTGATGGTAGTAACCTGACACACTGACGGCTCTTTCATCCTTGCCCGCTTGCACCAACTTGCTATCAATCGGGCGCATCGCCCAACCGCGGTTGGCAGCTTGTTGTAACAAGATTGAACCAGTTGCGGTGTCCTCGGCGAACACGCCCGCGCTACCATACCTTGCCCCACAGCCCCTAGCTAACTCTTCTAGCCGCGAGAACACACTGGGGATCCAATGCTCGAGCAAGCCGCCATCAATCTGAACGACATCCCAATCGAGGATGGTCAGCGGAATGCCAAACTCGTTGAGCGCAAAGAACACCACTGCCGTGCCGTCATGTTGTTTGCCGCCTTTGACCGCGGTATCGAGTACGGCGTACACCGCGTCGCAATTGGTTGGATATTGTACGGGTAAACCCTCAACTAGTAGCTTGTCAGCACCAAACAGCGCGATGTTTGACCAATCCACGAATTCCGCCAAAAACTCTTGCTGGAATACCATTGGGTGGTTGCGTTCGCGTTCGCGCTCAAGCTCGTCCAGTGGAACGTAAGGGTTTGTACTAGTCGGCGCATGAAACGAGCTAAACCCAAGGTCTGGTTCTTGACAGGCTGCGTAGAAAAAGTTGTCCGGATCCAAGCCATTCGGGGTAGAGAACACCCACGATACGCCGCGAGTTGTCAACATCGTTGGTTTGATGGACTTGAACCAAATCTCGTCTTTCATCTGCGGCGACTTGGTAAATCCCGCCTCATCAATGAGCACCAAGTTGTACTCGCGCCCGCGACCTGCTAGCTCATTGTCGTTCAGTGTCCAGAAGTCAATCTTGCCGCCACTCATCAATTTGATAGTACCGTCGTTGCGATTGGCACTTTTAATGATGGGGTCTAACATGTCGCGCAAGTGATCCCATGGTTCGGCAAGCTGTTTGTGCTCGGGCGCGAAGATTCCAACGGATTGCCCGTTGCCCGCGCCCCTAGCTGCAAGCCATTCCAGAAAGCGTGTCTTTCCCCAGCGTCGTCCGCACCGTACTGCGTTTAAGCGTTGTTGCTGTAAAAACAGGGCATGTTGCCCTGAATGTAAAACTGGAAGTGTGACCCGTCGGGTATTAGCCATTAGCTAATAGCTTTCTGTTCGGGGGTGGGGTCTGGCAGCGTATTCTCAATGACGATGCGTAATTCATTGGAGCTATCAGCTTCTGGCTTGGCAGGTTTCCAGCCATGTAAGTGAGTGAGCACTGTCGTTGCTGCTTTAGTGTCGCCATTGAGAGCGTTTCTCATTAAGGATCCGCTTACATCTGCATGATTTTTAGCACGACCATAAATCACTGCTTCGGCAGCTTTTGGGTCAAATTGGCAAAGACGATTGAAGTCTACGGGCAAAAAGCCAGCAGCGATAGCTAGTGCGTCACCGGCAAGACCGCGATAGGCAGCATCATAGATGTTGGCAATCTCTTCTTCGGTAGCTTCGATTTTATCGGTCTTATGGTCAATTGAATAAAATAGGGGATCTGGTGTAAAACGCTCCATGATTACCTCCTAAGATTGACGATGGTTCGATATTAGCATAAACCCTTAAATATGCAAGATGCTAGGGTTTACCTTATATATGACAGTTTTGGGCTAGGGGCTGTTTTTCAACATAAATTTACCGATCGGGAATATATGTTGAAAAAGTGCATGAAATTTCAAGAAAGTTCCCGATCGGGAAATTAGCTATGTTAGTGACTGCTAACTTAGTTTTAAAAATTACAAAAATTTTTTGGACTTTGCAAAACACTTTTTTGCATATTTTATAGAATAAAAAACCCCATCATCGTACCCACCTATTTTAATGACCCCCTTTTTCGATTTTATATGGCAAAAAAGCGGGCGCATATAGAATAAGGGCTAGCGGGCGTTATCGCCCTGCAAACCCCTAGCTATAAGCCTTTAGCTAAAAGCTGCTAGCTTGTTGCGTATAACCGGTGTTATGTCAAACAACAATAGGTCAAATTGTCATATGCTAGCTATTAGCTACAAGCTATAAGCTAGGGGCTATCGGCTTGAAATTTAAAACCGGAGCGGGGCGCGATCAAAATTCACCTAGATTAAAAAAGCCCCTAGCTATTAGCTCTTATCTGATAGCCAATAGCCCAAAACTTGCGCCTGATAGCATGGTCAAAATGGCATGGGCTAAATAGGCTAAATTGCCATGGCAATTTAAACCGCTAGCCGATAACATTGTAAAAACCCTATTTTTTATATTTCCAATTCTAATAAATAAATAAAAAATGACAATTTGACCAATAACCCGCTATAAGCTAATAGCTATAAGCCCCCGCCAATAGGTCAAAACCCCAAAAACATAACCCAAAACATAACCCAAAAAACTTTAAAAACCCCTTAAAAATGACAATTTGCAAAAAACTATTAGTCATCATCTATCGCCCCTATAAATTACCGTTTTATAAACTAGACATATTGTCATTATTGCCATAAAATTTAACCTTTGATAAACACCTAAAAAGGCTAAAAATGACTGATACCGTAAAAACCCGCAAGAATAGGACGGGCGCCATAAGCTATATTGCACAATCCAATAAATGGCGCGCCCGTATGATGATTAACGGAAAATATAAGCATCTAGGAATGTATGAGAGCGAATTGCAAGCCCGCGCCGCCTTAGATGATCTAATTTTTAATATCGCGAATGGACAATATATTGACCCCGCGCAAACACGCCGCGCGCAAACGCAAGCCCGCGACGATGAGAAAGCCGCCGCCCGCGCTGTCCGTATAGATCGCGCTTATAGAAATTGGCTTAATTCTAGCCCGCGCCCCGATTTTGACTAAATAGCAACATTTAGGGAAAACACCTAGAAAAAAACTAGACATTTTGCAAAAAAATCTGTTACACTAGAGCCTAGTAGTTCAGTAATGACAATTTGACCTATAAAGGGATAAAAAATGATGAATAATGGCAAACAGCATAAAGCGCTAGAGGCATTAAAAGGTGCTATTTCCTATGACTTATACAACGAAATTGAGAGTGTTATTTTTTCAGGTGAAAACAATGCTGACGATACAGGCGCGGAGCAAGGTTTTCTATTTAATACCTCCGAATGGTATGCAATTTATACGGCTACTGTTGAGTCTATGCTCGATGCCGGTCAATACTCTAACGAATGTTTAGATTTTTTTAAAAACAATTAAAAGAGGATTAAACAAAATGAGCAAATACGAAAGCCAGATTTTTTTAATTTTAATGGGCGCATTGGCAGCGCCTTTTATTTATATCGCGCTTGTGCCATTTATTGTATTTGGGCGCGTTTTATTGGGGGTGTAATGATGGAAAACAAAAAAATCACAATTTGGGATTGGATCGGCGCGGCTCTATTGGGTGCCGTTTTGGGTTTAATGTTTGCTTATGCTATTTCAGGGGGATTTTAATCATGGCTCAAAAATTAACATTTAATCGCGCGGGCTGGATTGTGATCGCGATCGAAGAAAACAATTATTTTAGACACTTGCGTTTTGACACTGTAAAGGCTGCCCGCGAATTTCTAAAGGCAAACCCGGACGCGTGGTTTTGCGGTTAAACATTCAATTAACTAGAGGAAAAATTGAAAATGAAAACATACGATAGAGAATTTTTTATTCCTGAAAGCTACAAGCTATTAGCCGAAAGCCTAGAGCTAGGATTTGCAGCTTATGGCGCTAATGAGCCGCGCCCCGTCGCGTTGATTTTTAGTGGCAAATCTAACAAGCCCCGCGCCCATTATAGATTTGCGACAATCGAAAAACGCGACGCCTACATTAGCGAAGAATTGAGCAAGCTAGAAAAAGCCGCCGCCGATAAGCTAGAGCGCCGCGAGAAAATCAAGCAATTAAGCGCCGCGCATGATGTAAAAGCGGGGGACGTTTTCCGGTGCTCATGGGGTTACGATCAAACTAATATAGATTTTTATCAGGTTTTGAGCGTATCTGGTCAAATGGCAAAAATTAGCCAAATTCGCGATATATCAGAGGATAGCCGCGAATGCTTTATGCAAGGCGAGAGCATACCGGCGCCCAATCAATTTATCGGCAAGATATTAAACAAAAAAATCCAGCGATATAGTGAAGATTCAGAGCCATATTTTAGGATTAACTCATTTTCAAGCGCCCGCCGGTTTAAACCCGTCGCGGTTATCGAAGGCAAGGCAATCTATAAGCCTAGCGAATGGACGGCTTACGCCTAAACAATCAATTAACTAGAGGATAAAAAACCATGATTACACAAGAGGATTTCACCCGCGTTAATAACGACATTAACGGCAATCCGCGCTATGTTTGCCACTTTTTAGCGTTTACCACAAGCGACGATCTAGCCGATTATTCAGGGCTAGATAGAATTAGCAAAAAATATGAGCTAGCATTAAAACGCGCTAAACCATTGGGCGGGCGCCGTTTTCATAATAAACAATATGGCGGCGGGATTGTTTTCGGCTCTATTTATAACTTAGGGCAATTATGCGAAGAAATCAATTCTTTAATGGATAAAGTAAGGGGGCTAGAAAATGCCTAAATTTAGAATTTATACGGACGAAAAAATAACAGTATGGCAGCGCGTCGGCTTAGTAATTGAAGCCGAAAGCGAGCGCCAATTAACGGAAAT
>Ga0214237_1000030_pt1 | contig 58446 bp, 60 predicted proteins | sample TroBogypolimnion_42_FD_153075 | JGI IMG/M metagenome (GOLD analysis project Ga0214237, IMG submission 153075) | Freshwater microbial communities from Trout Bog Lake, WI - 29JUL2008 hypolimnion | ecosystem: Environmental > Aquatic > Freshwater > Lake > Hypolimnion/Profundal zone | place: Trout... | reverse complement strand
CGGTTCTATCACTGCAACAGGTGATATCATCGCATACTACTCAGATGCCAGATTGAAAAACAACCTTGGTAATATCGTAGATGCACTTGATAAGATCAAATCTATCAATGGTGTTTATTATACGCCTAACGAATTAGCGGCTCAGTTCGGTTACACTGACACAAATAAACATGTCGGAGTTATCGCACAAGAAATCCAAGCAGTATTGCCTGAGATTATCAAAGCTGCTCCATTCGATACCGATGAAAATGGAAACAGTATTAGTGGTGAAAACTACATTACGGTTCAATACGAAAAAATCGTACCATTGTTAATCGAAGGTATCAAAGCACTTGCGGCTAAAGTTGAAGAACTTGAGAATAAACAAAATAGTTAATCTCAATATAAATAACAAGCCATAAGCTTAAACTAAGAGCTCAGTCCAAAAGGCTGAGCTCTTTTTTATTGTGATAAATAAACTACTAAAGATTATAATATGCAATACGTTCAACCACACAACACACCAGATAATTATTACTGGTATAGCAATATCTTCACTGATATTGAATTAGATAAAATTGAAAAAGATTTAGCTGTAGTATCTTCAGCCAAAGCAAAGCTTGGCGATGAAGGAGAAGAAAGCAGTAAAGAAATTAGAAGTTCTAGAATTAAATGGATTCCAAAAGATCAAAAATGGATTTGGTTATACGAAAAATTAACCAAGCTTGCAGCAACTGCAAATAATGCAATTTGGCATTTTGATCTATATTCTGCAACTGAATTAATTCAATACACTGAATATTATGCAGAAGAAGGTGGACATTACACATGGCACATGGATTGTGGACCAGGTAATATGTCACATCGTAAAATTTCGATCACCGTTCAAATGAGTGATACCGAAGAATACGAAGGTGGAGATTTAGAACTTTGGTTTGGTGGAAATGAACCGAAACAAGGTCCAAGAGGTAAAGGAGTCGGAGTCTTATTTCCTTCTTATGTGCTACATAGAGTAACTCCGGTTACAAAAGGCTTAAGAAAGTCATTGGTTCTTTGGGTTGGTGGATCACACTTTAAATAATCACATTTAAATATTTTAAATATGGCACACGAGACATTTGATGCGTCTACAAGGATGTATGTCGATAAAGTTCATCAGAATAAAGATACCTATGAAATACAGGGTTGGATCTTTAATATTTATAGAGAAATAGAAAAGTTTGTAATTGATACCCGAGAAATTTCATATATTAAATTTCTGAGAACTGATGTGAAAGATGCGTATCCTCTATTAGGCAATACAATGATAGGATTTAAAATAACTATCAATGCTAATGAAATTGATAAACCTTTTAGCATACAACTTAAAGAAAGCACTACGTTAATTAAGATATTGGATTCATTTAAATTTTGGATCGCGTATTATTCTGGATTTAATAGGGATCACAAAGATCTTATTGTTGTAGATAATTTTTATGCGGATCCAGATTTGATTAGAGATTATGCTATTAATAATTTAGAGTACAAGGATTCTGATTATCATAAAGGTAAACGTACAAAAGGAAATGCATTTATTTTGAATGGTACCAAAGAGAAGTTTGAAAAGATTATAGGTCGTAAGGTAACTAATTGGAATCATCCAAGATATGCTAATGGAGTTTTTCAATATTGTACAGCACAAGATCCTATCGTGTATCATGTAGATACTCAAACATACGCAGCAATGGTATTTTTAACTCCAGATGCTCCAGTTAATACTGGAACTGCATTCTATAAGAGCAAGTATACAGGTGCTACAATATTTGAAAATGTAGATGATTCAAATCAAAAAGAATTCAATGATACATTTAAAGGTCTTAGCAATGAATTAAACTTCTATGATAGCACCCAATATGAATTAATGGATGAGGTTGCAAATGTCTATAACAGATTGGTTCTCTTTAATTCCAAAAGAATTCATGCAGCTACCAAATATTTCGGAGATGCAATCAACAATGCCAGATTTTTTCAACTATTTTTCTTTGACGTAGAATAATTTATATGAAAGTAAGAAATCCAAGGATTCTATTTATCGGTGAAGGGACTCCAGTCCTAACAACAAATAATCCAGTGTACTATGAATCTTCTGAACTTGAGGTTGAGTATATTAATAATGATGATGAAATATTTCAAGTCATTAATCGATTTAAACCCGATGCGATATTATCGTGTGTTCAAGATGAATCAAGTTTGCCAAAGCTATTTGTAGCTCCTTTAGAAATTAGAAGGAAATGGATAAACGTTAAAGAGCAATCATCACTCATGGGAGATATGGCATATCGAGTTGCAATGCACGATATTCTAAATATTACCGATAGAAAGGAATTGATTTCGTTCTTTACTCCAATATACAATACCAAAGAAAAACTATACAAAACTTACGAATCTCTTAAAAACCAAACCCACAATAATTGGGAATGGGTGATGGTGAACGATTCAAATGATGATGGTATAACATTAAAGATCGCAGAAGATTTAGCAGATAAAGATACTAGGGTTAGAGTTTATGATTTTAAAGAAAAAAGTGGCGGTTTGATAGGAGAGGTTAAGTGGCGAGCAGCATGCATGTGTAAAGGTGAAATATTGGCAGAGCTGGATCATGATGACCTATTGACTCCTGATTGTGCAGAACACTTATATAAAGCGTCTCAGATGTTTCCAGATGCCGGATTCTTTTATTCAGATGCACCTGAAGTTTCAATTGATTGGAAATCTAATATTTATGGAGAAGGTTTTGCGCTTGGATATGGAACATATAGAACTGACTATGTTATGGGTCATGAGGTACAATCTTCGATTACTCCTCCTATAAATCCTAAAACAATTAGACATATTGTTGGAGTTCCAAATCATATTAGAGCATGGAGGCGTTCAACCTATTTTGAGATTGGTGGACATGCTCGTGGATTAACTATAGCAGATGATTATGAGTTAATCATAAGAACTTTTCTTAATACAAAAATGGTTCATATACCGAAAACCCTTTATATTCAATTTTTATATAATGATGGAACTGAAATGAATACGCAAGATCGTACTAGAGCTGATATTCAACGAAGAGTCAAAACAATCATGCTCTATTATAACGAGAAAATTGTAAAAAGATTTAAAGAGCTTGGAGTTAAAGATTGGGCATACGAACAAAATCCTCACCATCCAATAGATACTCCATCAATATATGGAGAAGAACAAGGCGCTGTGAATTTAGTTTATAACGGTTGATCTAATTCTAAGATTCTATCCAAATGAGCTTGATCGATTTTGGATCTTATACTATTACATAAAAAAATAAAGGTTGGATCTCCATTTTTTATAAATGCTTTATCGGTACCGATGTGTTTAAATTTAAAATTTGCATCATCAACATGCCATATTCCATCAGGATTCATCACATTTATAAATCCTTGCTTTGAAGATTTAAATTCATTTTTAATCAATGGAACGTGTTTAACACCAAGATGTAACGCAAGTTGCTTTAATATTTTTTGTTCGGCAAAAGTTAGATAGCTTGTACCCTTTACTCCCATTTCAGAAAATTCTTCGATACATGCCAAAGAATACTTTGCATATTCTAACTGAAATTCGATATCATTAAAAGAAAGATATGAAACATTAGCAGCATCTAGGCTTTTACTTCTTTTTAAAAAATCTGGAATGTTATTTAATTTTTTAACATCTGGATTAGTTCCTCCAAAATATGATTGAGTTCCATTTTCATCGTATGAATAAACAAAAGCGGAATCCTTTCCAAGTTCTGTCAAATTAGTGTATGTTATAAAGTCATAATCAACCAATGTAACCGGTTCAGTTTGATTAATTAATACTCTTAATTTAGAAGATGCCCAATAAGATCTCTTATCAATCACAGTCTCTTGGTCTATTATGTTGGTATGAATTTCATCCCATAGATCCAAGACTCCTAGGTTGCTTAGGACTGCCAAGGTCATTGAATCCGTATGCAGCGCGTTATTGGTTTCATTGTATCTTTTCCAATTGATGACACTTGAAAGCAGCATTAAAATTTTAACGCTGGTATAAAACTCACGATTTCCATCGACATTCTCTAAAACCCAGATAGCTTTTCTCATCGATTTATATATAGAGATGAGAATATATACAACATGAAGAAATCTCTAACTAAAATAATGATGTTCGAACAGTTTATGCAGGAAGCATATGTTCGTGAAGAATTTCAGAAGGTAATGATTACCAGAAGAAAAAGACTTAAGAATTCATTTATCACTGGCCCAGACTATTCAACCCGAGATTATTGGGTAATTGCCGTTAGAGATGACAAGGATTCATCGATCAAGAAAGATTTACCAGTTTTAAATTACGATACTGAGACCCTACAAAAGTTCTTAAAATCTGGAGCTATTAGAGAGAAACAAGTTTATAATTGGATTGATGCAAAAAAGAGAGTAGCATCCAAATCAGAATTTTATAAATTACACGCAAAAAGTCCATACATCATTCCAACTGTATTTGATCCAAAGGACATTAGTGAATTAAAGTTTCCGATAGTTGCAAAACCGGATAACAATCATAGCGGATTAGGAATTCAAGTGTTTGATACGCAAGAAGACATGGATAAAGCAGATCTACGTCAATTTACTTCTTTTGGTGAAAAGATCGATATCAAACAGGAATATAGATTCTTTCTATGGAGAGGAGAGATATTACAATGGTGTACTAGAATACCGATGGATGAAGAGACCGAAGATATCGGTGAAAAGGATCCTGAGGATGAAACAAACTTTGGATATACTTTAATGAAGGGTTCACCTTCTGATGCATTCTTAAAAGCATGCGATTATTTTATCGAGCAACATTATGACTTAGACTTTTATGCGATCGATATCGCAGTGGATAAGAAGGATAAGATCTACGTGTTCGAAATGAATTCAGAACCTGGAGCCTTATTTGGAGTAATGTCGATGGTGTACCAAAGAATCTACCAAGATTATTACCAAACTCAAATTTCTGGAGATACTGAAAAGTTATTGAAAGAATTTAGAGATGCAGATATTAAACAGAACATGAAACAAAATCCAAACTGGAAAGTACAAAAATAATGGGATATCCAAATAACAATTGCATGGTTATAACAGTCCACGTACATCACATGCAAATAGATGAACTTTTCGATTTTCTAAATGATAGAATCGAAGAGACCCCTCCGTATTGGTTCTCCGAGAGTGAAGCCCCCTACTCAGTCACAGGAGGATATGTTGCAGTAACTATTAATTACGAGCAATTTTGCAAAATAAGACAATCCCATACTTGGGATGATCAAACAGGAACAAGTTTTTAAAAAAATATTGAAAAATATTTTTTAGTTTGAAAAATTTGTTTTATATTTGTCTTATAAATTAATTCTTATGGCAAAAAAAGAAGCAAGACCTATTAACGTTGCAAATCCTAAAGTTGGCAAGGAATATGAATTTCTATTCGGTGGTTTTTCACAAAGAGTAGGAGTTTTAGCCTCAGTCAATGAAGATCTAACCAAACATTATGGTTATAAATGGTACAGTTTCCACGTACCAGCCGATCCAGCAGACGCTAAGAAATTAAATAGAGCGTATTGGATCTATCCTTGCTCAATTTTTGACATCATTAAAGAAGCGTAATATGTATAAAGTAGAAGAGTTAAAAACAATGTTGTTTATTGACATTGAAACTGCGTCATCGCACGCAGATTATAATGAGTGGTTGGATTCATTACCAAGCAATTCTAATATGAAGAGCTGGTGGGATGAAAAATGTAAAGCAATTCGGCAAGAGAGACCTGATCTCATTAAGCTTAATGAAGAAGGTTTATATAACACACAGTCGCCATTATATCCAGAATGGGCAAGATTGGTTTGCATCTCAATGGGTCAAATCAAATTTAATGAATTGGATGAACCTGTAGATTTCAAAGTAAGAACTTTCAGTGGAGATGAAAAACAAATGTTGGAAGAATTCTTAGGAGTCCTAGGAACTATCTTTTCAAAGGTTCCATCGATTAAAATCGTAGGACACTACATTAAAGGATTCGATATACCTTTTATTTGTAGAAAGGCAATGATGTTAGGAGTTAAATTGCCACATCAGTTGCATATGCAAAAAATCAAACCATGGGATAACTGTTTATTAGATACCGCAGAGATCTGGAAGTTTGGTGGTTGGACCTCTGCAAAACTAGGAGTTGTATGCGAATCACTGGGGATCCCATCGCCAAAGGAACAGATGGAAGGTGGTGAAGTATCTTCAAACTATTGGAAGGGTAACCTGGATCAAATTATACAATACTGCGAAAGAGACGTCAAAGCGACTGGAAATGTCTTATTAAGATTAAGTGGTATGACAGTTTTACCATTTGAATCTTAAAAGTATGACAATATGTCATTTTTATATTAATTTATATTGAATGGCACAGTTTTTATAGGTATATTAGTAATGGAATAATCCAGAAAATTAAAACTTAAAAAATATGTTTTCACTATTTAACACTAGAACCAGCGACCTGCATGATTTAGAAAGATTATTAACGTATGATCCAATAGGATGGAAAAAAACAACGACCACGTATTCTTATCCGTCTTATACTGTTCATGATGATTCGATAATATTTATCGTACCAGGATATTCTCAAGAAGAATTAAACATCGAAATTGAAAATGATTTACTGAAAATTTCAGCAGAAATCAAATCAGAAGACGAAACCTTTTATAAAAGAAGCTTTGAAACATCATTTAAAATTAAAAATTTAAATAAGGTTGAAGCATCTTTGATTAATGGAATATTGACAATTGGATTTGAATCTGTTAAACCAGAAAAAACTGTAAAAAAGGTTAAAATTTCTTAAAATAAATTTTACCGTATCAGATAAATTGTTTATATTTACATAAATTAAATAAATAACTTATGATTGACGATTTTAACGACGACTTTTTTGATGACGAAGATGGCTTTGAAGAAAATTTCAATGACAATGAATTTCCAGATGACTTCTCTTCAGAAGACAAAATGAAAGCAAATGAAATCTTTGAAAAGGCGATCGATGGATATGTTAGGTTTAATTACGAAACCATACAAATGCACGGTTTAGACATCAATGCTACAAGACAAATGGTTAATTTGGATCCTGAAGCAATGGTAAAATTAAAGGCAACTCTGGAATTTATGATGAACTATTTCGTAAAGACCGAAGAGTACGAAAAGTGTTCGATTCTTAGAGATTACCTTGAACAAATTTAGAGATTTTATGGTAGTGATATGATATGGGTTCCGAAAGGAACCCATTCTTGTAAACAAAGAAAGCCGAATATATAAAATAGATTAAAATATTACAATATTATGTCAGATAAAAAAGTAAAATTGCCCGCTAAAGTTCCAAAGGGATGGACCACAGCCCTGGCATCTCCAAAGAGCAAGAACACAGTCTCTCCTATTACCGAATCAACCGCTCAAGAACTAGCCAAACAACTTAAACGAGTTGCCGATTTAATGGAACGTCAGCAAAAAATCGATATCGTTACCGGTACCAGAGAAAAGATACAAGAGGCTATTGACAGACGTAAAAACGAGAAATAATGAGTCACTACAACACATTAGGAGTTAGTGATGCTGCAACGCAGGATGAAATCAAGCGTGCATACCGAAATCTGGCAAAGGAATTCCATCCTGATAAAAATCCAGATGCAAATACCAAAGTCAGATTTCAACAGATCCAAGAAGCTTATAGCGTCTTAAGTGATCCAAATAAAAAGGCAACTTACGATCGTACACAAAGCGGTCCGTCCCTTGAAGATCTGCTAAAGAACTTTAATTTCGGCAGTAATTTTGCCGGAGACTTCGATAACATATTTGGAAACCGAGGAAACAAGGGTCCGGACGTCAAGGTTTCGGCTCAATTGTCCATCTACGACGTGATCTATGGCGCGCAACGAGTGTTTGACATGGGATACGATAAGATAAACATCAATTTTCCAAAAGGAGTGAAGAACGGAATGATATTTAAGTACCCGCAAAGAGGTCAATATCACCCAATGAACAGTAACGCTCCCAGGGGTGATCTAATTGTCACGGTTACAATTATACCAAGTGAACAATTTATCATACAAGGGAATGATATATGGTTCGAAACCAATGTCAGGTTCTATGATATGATATTGGGTACTACCGCAGAAATTACGGCTCCAACCGGAAAAATATCATTTAAGATACCTCCGAAATCAGGACCTGGAAAAGTACTTAGAATTCCAGGAAAAGGACTACCAATATACAATACGCACGAATCGGGTTCGATTCTTGTAAAACTAAACACAACATTCCACGGCCTAAATGATGCTCAAATTGAGCTGATACATAAAATAAAGGAAGTTGAAAGTGGAACAGTATGATGATATACTAGATGGAAATAATCCAAACCAATTCTTTAGTTATTTAGCAACATTAAATCAGGCGCAAATGATGGAAATCACATATCGCGCATTGATTGAAAAAAAGATGGGTGCTCTACAAGATGGAAATGTACCTCGAGAAACTCAAATTGAAGCATTAGATATATTAATAAAATGGTTTGAATCTCGCGAAGAATATGAAAAGTGTCACAACCTTAAAAAAATTATTGAAACTCTATGATTATAGTTAATATCAAAGACGGTAATATTGAAAAAGCTCTAAAGGAATACAAAAGAAAGGTTCTTAAAACTAAGCAAACCCAAGAGCTACAAAAAAGAAAAGAGTTCGAAAAACCAAGTGTTATCAATAGAACTCAGAACCTTAAAGCAATCTACAAACAACAAAAACAACAAAACATAGACTAATCAGGGATTTTGTTACATTTTATTAACGTAATAAAATATCCGAAATTGTTGTATTATTTGTTCGGCTGTAATATATACCTCGAACAACGGTATACAGCCACAAAAAGAAAGAACAGACTGGTAATGAATTATATGTCTAACGAAGAAAAAGATAGCCTAATGAGATCTAGTTACTACAATGTAACTAGAAACTTTACCAAGACTGTGAACAGGTTTATTGCATTCCAAGATGGTAAGAATACCATCGAAATCCCACACGGAACTGGTCAACGATCAAAATTTATAGATTTATTGGTTGAGTACTTTGAAGACTTGGAAGAGTATGAAAAGTGCGAAAAACTGATGAAGCTCAAGGATCTTGTTATAATGGCAGGAGACTAAAAAATAGATAAAATGCATGGCATCATCTAAAAATCAAAAGAACAGCAGTCAGAAGGAAACAACCAATCACGTACAATTAAGGCAATCTCAAATTAATTATGTCGATACGGTTTTAGAGAATGATATTACATTTTGTTATGGACCAGCAGGTACCTCTAAAACTTTTACAGCATGCTATGTAGCACTCCAATTATTACAAGAACAGAAAATTAAAAGAATTATTTTATGTAAGCCCATTCAAGAGGCTGGAGAGAAACTTGGTTTTTTACCAGGAACGATCGATGAGAAGGTGGATCCCTACATGAAATCTTATAAATCCAATATTGAAAAAATCATAGGCTTCTCTCAGACTGAAACCCTATTCGGAAAAGGCATTATTGAATTTCAACCGCTCGCATACATGAGAGGTGATACATTCGATGATGCATTGATGATCCTTGATGAAGCGCAAAACGCCGATTATAAACAATTGATGCTTTTTGTTACCAGAATGGGTAAGGATTCTAAAGTGATAGTTGCTGGAGACGTAAGTCAACACGACATCGCTAAATCAAAGGTATCTCTGCCGTCGTTCATGGATATGTTGAAAGGAATTAAAGGAATCGGAACACATATCTTTGGCGAAAAAGATATTGTAAGAGCTAAAATTCTACAAGACGTTGTTAACCGCTATGAAAAGTGGAAAGATGAGAACGGTAAGTAAACTTTTACACATATTTTCATATAAGATTAAATACTTAATTTACGTATATGCCAAAATTGATCTTATTGAAATCGCAGTTTAACGAGAACACAAGCATTATAGAGGTTGGACTCGATGAGGCTGGAAGAGGAGCTTTAGCAGGACCGGTTACCGTTGCAGCATGCATAATGCCCATTGGATTCCAACACCCAGCGATAAGAGATTCTAAATTGCTTTCTGAACCACAGAAGGCAGAATCTTATAAAGTGGTAATGGATAATGTGATCGCATGGTCTTGTGTCCATATAGAACCTGAAATGATCGAGAAGATCAACATTTTAAATGCAACGATGCATGGAATGAAGAAATGTTTGGATAGTTTAACAGAACAAAACCAACAATTTGATTTTATTATTGTCGATGGAGATCAATTTCACGGCTATCATGATTATAAATATCAAACAATAGTCGGTGGAGACAATAAATATACTGCCATCGCTGCGGCTTCGATCATAGCAAAGGTAAAACATGATGAATGGATGAGAAACGAAGAAGAGGGTAAGATTTATGGATGGGCTTCGAACAAGGGATATGGTACTGCAGCGCACATTAATGCAATTAAAACATTAGGTCCTAGTAAAAATCATAGAATGAGTTTCATATCGCATCTGTTAACAAAAACAGAACAATTATTCTAATGAACAATTTAACTATTGGATTTCTCTATATGGCTTTCGCGCAAATTTTGGTGTGGTTTCAAAGTTATGGACAGTTCATCTATCCTAAATTTAAAGAACATCCGTTTATCGTATCACTTATATTCGGTACCTCTGCGTCCTATATGTTTATTCAATCAGTACAATATATTGCCCTACACTTTAAAGGAGAGCTTTGGCCTGCAAGATTTTTAGGTCAAGCTACTGGAATGGTAATCTTTGCCGTAATGACTTGGATCCTAATGGATGAAGGTCTTAATACAAAAACTATGGTTTCTTTAGGAATCGCAGCTATTTTAATTGCGGTCCAGTTGCTTTGGAAATAATTTAAAACTTTTTTTAAAAATAGTTGTGCCCAGATTTTTTAATCTGGGCATTTTTGTTTATATTTGCATATCATTAAAAACTAAAACAAAAAATGAACAACTTAGAAATTAACATCAATGAAATCGAATGCAACGGATCTACCTACATTCCTAACATCCAAACCAATAGCCAAACGGCATCAGTGCAGACTGCAGTTAGTCTTTATCGAATGAGATATTCAGATCAAGAAATATTCGATACATTTCCTGCTGGAGAAGATTATTATAGAGGCTATAGATTTACAGATGATAGTACAGTTGCAGGTAGAGCAGTTTCAGCAGTATTAAATTATCTACAACCTAAAGTTCCTGCTGAAAATCTACAAGATGAATTTAATCGATTCTTTGAAAACATAAATGGAACAAACATGGACTTTTTAATCTTAGATGCTTTTAGAGACTGTGCAGCTGCAGATTACTATTACGAATTTGAAAAAGAATATTAATAATGAGCAACTTAAATTTGGGTTATTGTTGCATTAATCTTACGTTACAAGAATCAAAAAACTTGACGACCAATAGATCGATGATCAGAAAAACTTTCAACGATAAAGGCATCAAGTACTCTTCAGAACTCACTCTTAAAAACGTCGAAGACCTCGAAAAGGTAATTCAATGGAACATTCAACGAGGTATCAAAGTGTACCGAATGTCAAGCGATATGGTTCCGTGGATGTCAGAATATGAGTTAACCGATCTTCCAGACTTCAAAAAGATTCAGGTCATATTAGAACGTATCGGTGATACGGTACAAAAAAATGGTGTAAGACTTACGTTCCATCCTGGACCCTTTAACGTATTGGCATCTCCAAAGCCGCAAGTTGTTCAAAAAGCATACAAAGAACTGTGTCAGCATGGTCAGATATTGGATCTGATGGGTCTGCCACGAACACCTTATTATCCAATCAATATTCATATTGGTGGTGCTTATGGCGACAAAGAGAAGACAATCAGGACATTCTGCGACAACTTCCAGCTGTTGGATGATACTGCAAAGAAAAGATTGGTGATCGAGAATGATGACAAGGCTTCGATGTACACGGTAGAAGACCTATACGAAGGAATCTATAAGAACATTGGAATTCCGATCACATTCGATTTTCTGCATCATCAATGCAACCCAGGTAACCTTACCGAAGCAGAAGCCCTTGGACTGGCATTCAAATCATGGGACAGCAGCATTATTCCAATAACGCACTATTCATCGTCGAAGAAAATTAACGAAGACGAAGATTCTATCTTCAGGGCTCATGCCGATTACATCTACGAAGAAATCAATACACACGGATATTTGATTGATATAGAATTAGAATCAAAGGCAAAAGAACTTGCACTGCTTAAGTACAGAAAAGATTTTGAAAATAGTTTATAAAATATTTTACCGTGTCATAGAAATTGTTTATATTACATTATAATTAAAAACAAACAATATGAATATTCAAACTAAAAATTTCAAAAGTCGTCTTAAAGAAGGACAACACGGTTATATCACTCAATCTATTTTAGATTTTGTTCAGTTAAATGGTCCAGTTCGATATAAAACAATGGATGAATTCTATCAAGTAGAATTAAGAGGTCAACTGAATTATGGACGTAGCAGTTCGCTCAATCATCATTTAGAAAACTTAATAGTTCCTAAAAGAAACCGTAGATGTAAAAGATATTTGGTTAAAAGAAGTGATGGTTTGTACGTAATAGGTCATATTTTTACTGGTACTGATTTAATTAAAAAATAAATTTTACCGTGTCAGAAAAAATGTTTATATTTACATATCATTAAAACAAACAATATGAATTATTCTCAAATCAAATCAGCTCTATCTAATCTTTCTAGCGCTGAACTCTCTCAACTTAATGTTGATGTTATCGAAGTTATTAAATTGCGTCGTAGAACTGAAGCTGGTTCGGTTAAAAGAACTATCAGTTATGGTTCAGTGGTAGTGGTTAACCATCCTAAAGCGGCTGGTAAAACTTTCACGGTAAACGAAATCAAACGTACCAAAGCAGTATTAGTTGATAACGATACTAACCAAAGGATCAGTGCCCCTCTTAGTTTAATCTCATCAAAATACTAATTATGAAAAAAAATATCTTAATCGCATTAGGTGCAATTTTATTAGCATCATGCCAAAAGGAAGGTTTGCCTTTATCAAACACAAGTACTCAACAAACTGCAGCCCTATTAGCATCTGGAAATAAATCTGGAAGCAGCATTAAATCTTCAAATCTTCCTGATACTACGAAGATAAAGCAACTTGGATTACTTTCAAATGTTTCAATGTCATCATCAAATTTGACATCTGCAACTTCTGAAGGTTCTGCAAGTATTGACGTTCAACTTGGAATGTCGGATACGTCTTATAGTTTATCCAAAATTAATGGATGGGACTTTACGAAATTAGCTCTTCCATTTGCATTACCGCATTGGAGCGATACTGTGGCTCTAAATGATTGGATGCCCGACAGTACGTTATATTTGATTAGTGGTAACATCGATCCAATGAACGGATGGCCATATCTATATGCTGCTTTTAAAAATAGACCAGCTGATGATTCATATATGATTATAAAGAAGGCACTATTTGCAACAATGGGTAATTATGAACTTTTTCCAGGAGATCCAGGAAATTCTACCAATTATGCGTCTTCTTTAAATTCGATGAAATGGATCTCTGCGATCTATATGCAAAATCAAATTATTAATCATAACGGTAAGATTGGAATCTTAAATTATGTAGATAATGATGCATGGGTAACAAATGCAGCCGGAGTTTCAACAAGAGTATACAATTCATCTGATAATCAAATGGGAAGTTCATTAGAACCAGTTTGGTTGGTCGGAGATATTTACCGAAGGAGCTTAGAATTAGGAGGATCCTCAGTTTTACCAGATGCTGTGCACAATGCTGCAATATGGTACTATGCTGGTTGGATTACTAACTATGGAATGACGACAAGTACCGCAGGAGCTCCAGGAACCATCGTAAGTAACAATGAATATCAAACAAAATCGATTAGCCAATATATTTCTAGATATGGATATGCTCAATTGGCAACTGCTATTGCATTAAAAAGCATGGTAAATAGACCAAAGAATGTATACAATATGTATGATGATTTAAGATCTGTCTCAGCATTCGGTGAACCAAACTATTACAATCAAGCAATGAGCTTTGGACTGAAATACATTTTAAATAACTTAACAAATAATTATCAATCAATGATATTAAATAATGATGATAAAACGGCAGCTTTATCAGCATTGAATGAAGCTTTAGGTTATATTACTTTTGATGCAGCGCAATCACCAAACAAGACACAATTTATAACGCAAATCAATCAAATTATTTCGATTGTTCAAGGAATGTAATTGAAACCTTTTAATCTTTTTAAATATTAATCCTATGTCAAAATTATTATTATCTGCCCTAAAAGCAAAATACGAAGCTGAAAAAGCTGAAGCAATGGCAAACATTGAAAACCTAATAAATAATTCTCACAATAGCGCTTCAATTGTACGAGCATGTGACCGTTATATTGATGAATTTGTAAATGCCGATAAAAAATTAAATACGCTTAGCATAATATTTACGGTTAAACAGACCGATACAAGCGAATAGATCAATTTACCTATCACAATTCCAGGCCCTATCGAAAGGTAGGGTCTTTTTGTGTTTGATATATAACTATATGTCAAAAAATGATTCATATTCTGACTATCCTAAAGCAGCTTCTAAAAATGCGAAAAAGGCAATAGATTGGAAGGAAAAGTACGGTAGAGACGAAGTCACTGCTGGAACCGAAGTGGGTTGGCAAAGAGCCCATCAACTTGCAAAGGGAGAAGCTCTCTCAAGAGATGTTGTTTCAAGAATGGCGCAGTTTAATCGTCATCGTAAAAACTCATCAATAGCTCCAGAGCACAAAGACGAACCATGGAAAGACAATGGATACGTTGCATGGCTTATTTGGGGAGGAGATGAAGGCGTGGATTGGGCAATGAAGAAAATGGATCAAATAAAAAAAGAAGAGGATGCAATGGATGAATCTATACAAGCTAACGAGGCAGCTACACAGCATATGAGCAAAACTGCACGTCTTCAAAAGAAAATGACTGACATTGCTGATAAAACCAATTCAATCAAAGATAAAATCAAAAGTATCGATTTTAAAATGAAATCTGACAAGCATGCTGAAAAGAATAAAGATGTTCAGGCCGTAAGCAAGATTGAAATTGAAAAGAACAAATTAAAATTACAGATTTTAAATTTAGATAAGAAGGCAACGACAGTTAAGATGAAATCATCTAATGAAAGTTGGATGCCAACATTTGAATCATTTGTTCAAACATATTATAATAATGTAGATGAAACGTATTAAACTATTTGAAGAATTTCAGTCCGATAAAAAATTAAAGATTGGAATCTATCATGACAAGGGTGTTAAAAAATCTACAATCCAAGTTTGGGATGATTTTCTAGATAAGTTTTTTAGCGTTACTCCATTTAAATTAGACTCTGATAACTTTAAATTAGATAATTTTAAAGACTTAGATCTATTAATCATACCGGGCGGTAAAGCATATGAAGAAAGCTTGGGAATCTCAGAAGATGGAAAACAAGACCTAAAGAATTGGATTTCTGACGGTGGTAAACTTTTGGCAGTCTGTGCAGGTTATCATTTGATCGCAGGTGGGCATGATTGGTCCCTTAATTTAATTCCATTAAAGAGATTGGATTACCAAGAAGAATATCTGACACATGATGTTGTATATCTAAATTTTGAAATTACTGCATTCGGCAAGCAAGTTTTTGAGGCTTCTGATCCTATTGTGAATCTATACTATCATGGTGGTCCGATCATGCAATACGAAGAGGATGGAGAATTTAAAGTGTTATTAAAATTTGCAGAGGAGGTTCCTCATATCAAGCAGCATCCAGATTTTGTAAAGGGTTCGATTGCTGGACTTTGGGCTCCATTTGGACTAGGCGAGATCATTGCAATTAGTCCTCATATTGAAAAGACACTTTCACAACAAAAACTATTGGCATCCGCTGCTAGGTACTTGATTAACCGAAACGGGCAACTTAGATAATTGTCGAGAACATAGATATATAAATCCTTAGAACATAATAAAATAATCACAAAAAAATTTAAAAGTATGGCAAGTTTAAAATCATTTGATCAGTTTGTTTCAGAAATGGACAGAACTGAAGAAATAGAAAAAGACATTATGGATATGGGTACTCCTGATGTTAAATCAGAAAAAGAGGCTGACGCTGAAGCTGAAACAGTTCAACAAAAGAACGAGGCTAAAGACGAAAGCGGCATCCCTGCAGAAAAATTAGACGGTAAAACTAAAGACGTTTCTGGTAAGATCAAATTCGACGGTAAAATTGTTGATCAATCTGCACATGACGATTCAGCTGAATTAAATAAAGACCTTAAGAACGACATCAAAGGCGATGTGGTTGCTAAAGAGGTAAATGAAGACGAAGACGCTGAAAAAAAAACTGAAGTAGAGGAACCAAAGGACGAGCCTAAAAGAACTGTATCTGAACTTTTGAAAGAATGTTACGAACAGGTTAAAAACGAGGCTAAAGTATGGGAAGAAGACGATCATGATGAGCACACGGTAGAATCTTATATGGCTGAATGCGCTTCTTTAATCGGTAACTACTCAGCAAACACCCTTAAATCTTTAAAAGAAGATTACGCGCCAGAAGCTTATGAAGCAGCATGTAATTCTATGAAAGATGCCTTCTGCAAAAAAGTTGATGAGGCTAAGGATGCTAATTTGGCACCACAATCTCAAACTCCAGAAGTAGACGAGGATCCAGCTGCTAAAGCATAATTAAATTAATATCTCGCATATCTCTCTAAAAGGACAATGGACTCGCAAGAGTCCATTTTTTTGTGTATACATATATCATGACTAGAAATGAATTACCAAAATACTTAAAGACCATCGGTCTTAATGGAATCGGCGCAGAAATTGGAGTTGAAAGCGGCAACTTTAGTGAATTATTATTGAAGAGATTGAATGGGCTCCTTGGCATTCTTGATATATCATAAAAACATAGTAATGCTCAGAAACTATCTTCGACTAATCGATATAAATATTTTAACATAATATAGTAATATGCCACGTATCCCAATTGAAAAGATCTATATGCAAATAGCATATCAAATCTCTAAGCTCAGTTATGCTGAACGGCGTAAGGTAGGATGTGTTATTGTAAAGGACGAACAGATCGTCAGCTTTGGCTATAATGGCACACCGCATAAATTTGATAACACATGCGAAACCATAGTATATATGGATGGCGATGCTGGAGGCTGGTTGGATCCAGAAGAAGTTGAAGAGATCTGGCCGTATGAGAATGAAACAGGCCGTTTTAAATTGGTTTCTAAACATGAAGTATTACACGCAGAATCTAATGCACTAATGAAATTGGCGAAGACCACGATGTCCTCTAAAGACTCGGTTCTATTCACAACGACATCCCCTTGTTTTGATTGTGCAAAGCTAATCATCCAGTCAGGAGTAAAGGAAGTATTTTATTGTGAAGCATATCGTGACATGACTGGAATTGCACTATTGGAGCGCGCAGGGATTCCAGTGAATCAAGTAATTGTATGGAACAATGATTAATTAATTATTCACTATAAACTATAAGAAGATGGGATTTAACAAATGGCATGTACCCGATGATCCACAAGAATTAAGAGACAGGGTAAAAGAGATCGGATCTAATGAATTCTATCGAATATACATAAAGAAGACTGATAGCTTTATCGGAAGCTCAAAGACTATGAGATATTTAGAACAATTTGCAAAACAGTATCATGAAACAGATCAGGAATTTCATTACGTCTCTGAAGAACTCGAAAATCTATCAGAAAACTAATAGCAACTATATGAAAACAAACGATACAACAGTGGAAACATCAGAACAATCCAATGCACCTATGCGATACCAATGGAGAAAGGGTGATCAATTTGGCAATGTAGTTATCTTCGAAAGGGAAGATGACCAATTTGTGTACTTTACAAACGGCTCTAAGATATTCAAAACGGTACTAAATGAGTTCATGTTTGTTATTGAAGGGGATGAATTGCCATTACCAATGCAAAATGAGGGACCTAGTGTTATTGAAAAAATGGAAAAAATGAAAATTGATTCTAGAATTTCCCCCGACTTTGGACAACAAATTTCCTCTAAATCCCCTGAACAGACGCCACTGGAAAAACTGATTCTCAAATTGTCTAAAAAGAATTCAACCTCATTAGATCTGCAGATCGAGATTGGGATTCCAAAGATCGAGGTTGTAGACATGCTGATCGAGAATTCAGATGACGACCGAGAAACGATCATTGATGCCATCTTAAAAATGGCAATCGATCAAATTGATATAAATACTATACAACAACAATTAAAAGATAAAATCACGTCACACTTAAACAACTATTATAATGAGTAAAAATGGACAATCTGCTAGCCGCAGACAAAGAAGAAGCATGTACAAACAGGCTGGATTCTTAAGAATCAAGAACACGTACAGATTCGGTAGCCCAGTTTCTAATTCATGGTATCAGAAAATGCGTCAAGATGGCGCTGCAGCACATGAAAGAAATGTAAAAGCATCACAAGACGCTATTGAAAGCGTATTACAAGACAGATTAAATAAAAGCATCGAAGCCTGGAAAGAAGTAGGTTATAATGATGCTGAAATTAAAATGTTAGAAGAGGCATATGCCTTAAGATCAGTTAAAACTAGAGAAACCTTAACAATCGACAGAAAAACAGCTAAGAAGCTTGAAAGAGATGCAAAATTATCTTTGACTAGCAGAACTAAATAAGATATGCACGTAATAACTTTAGAATTAGCAGACAATGGCCTCATAAAAACCGTTGCAGATGATAATATCAATGCAGCAGGAGAGAGTTATGAGGCCGTTGTTGTTTATGATTTTGAGTCTTCTAATTCTAATGAAACGAAGATCAAATTCTTAAACGACATCTCGATGGATGCCGGGCTTGAGCTTGGAAATCCAAGAGATAAAAAACAAATAAAAATAGTTCAGGAATGGGGTGAATCTTATTTACCGACTCCTGGGGAGATCACGTCTAAAATAGCTGCTCATCAGTTAGAAATCAAAAGACTGGAATCTCTGCTTAAAACTTAATGGAATTAATTATTGAATGTGTTTGGTATTCGAACAGAAAGGACTTTATTAAGTTCTCGAAATCGGATGATTGTTATGATCACGTGATAGACCATCACGCAATTTCGAGTAAACTCTCGAAGTCAGACATTCATGGCGCAGAACCCCCAGACGCAGTCATTGGAATCTATATTATTAAGCAACTAACCGATGCACTGGTTTCAACGTCAGAAGACTCTATCTCTGATAAAAAGAAGATATTGTATGTGATTAAGAACCTCAACATTGAGACCATAGATGTACTTAAAGGACTTATCGCATCAATCTATCCAAACTCCTACAAATTTAATCTAATCATCATTAATCGGGATGACTATCCAAAGAAAGGTGTACTTTCAAGCTTCAATCACGTTAAGTTTATAGATAATTAATTATGGTAAGACATACTTTATTTTCAAAAGGTGAGACCATCTATGCCCTATTATCTAATTATAGGCATCCAAATGTAGTATTTCCAGTGCAGTGTATCGTTCATGATATTAAGTTTGATGAACTGATGCCTCAATATCTGGTTCGTATCAATCATTTCTATGATGATATTGACTTCTTAAAAAGATATTTCTTTGGTTTAACTTTCAGAGGTGACTTTGAAAATAAAAAGCAGGTTAAATTTAAACTAAAGAGACAGCTATACCGTAAAATCGAGGATCTGGAGCGTCAGGTTGCCGAGAAATGGGAGACCTATTTAATTGCGGTTGACTCGGTATTTTGCGTGAAAACCAAGGCTGAACAAATTGAATTGTTTAATTCGTTGCAGGACTTCTTCGTGGAGAAGACAATGAAAGAACTATATGAAACTACAAATCGTGCATTTTACTCAAAGGGCCAATACTACTATCACTCCAAAGGTGAATTCGAGGCCTCTTTAAAGAAATTCTTAGCCCAAAGGGCTCCAACCGATCCTGATTATTACGACAAATTATTATTTAGACCTCTATCTTCCGACCTGGATAAAATTGAGATCTTATAAAAGTGATATATACTTAGATGGGATTAAACCCATTTAAACAAATATCACAAAAGAATGGCATTCGAACCAATAGATACTATTAGAACTTCAAATGCGCCATTAACAAATGACGCAAATGCAGGTGGAATAACAATCAACAATGGTAATGGTACAGTAACAAATACAGCTGATGCCATTCAATCGAATCATGACGAAGTTGCGGCTGCAAATGCTAGTCCAAATCCATCGATACCGCTGAATGCTGAAACAGTAACTGCAAATCCAACGATATCGGGTGTCACTGGAACTGGTTCTAAAACGCCAACAACAGGAGATATTAAAACTGCAAACAGTGACAATAAATTATATTATGATAGAGTAACTCAAGCAGAAGTTTACAAGGTTCCAAGTTCAACTGGTACAGGTACGAGTGATGTTAGTGAAGGTAAATTAGTACATTCTAATTTTAACTCTTGGTCTTTAGTAAATTATAGAGGTACTCCGCTACAAGGTGCCACAACAGGCGTACCCTATGGAGAATACAATCAATTAGATTTTAATCCAGATACCCTGGTTAATCCAACAATTCAAACTATTATAGAAAGAACTTCTACAAATGGAGGATTAGGTTATAGATATGGTTATTCTGATTTTGCTCTATGCAGATATTTAGGAAGAATTCCTAACAATCACATGATTACCCTAAGAAGATTTCCATTCCCTATTGAGGATGATATTATAACTCCATTTACGGTAGATGCATCTGGAAAAAAGATTTTAAAACCATCTCCAGATCTTTCAAGAGCAGTAACGTGGATGTCAGAGCAAACTGGAAATAAAATAGAAGATATTTTAGGTTTTAGTTTTAAATATAATTGGGATGAAGTCGAAGCTGCGGTTCAAACCATCGAAAACGATGCATCTAGAAGAGGTAAGTTTGGAGCATTCATGAATTCATCTTCTTTATTAAGAAGCGTTGATGCTGCCGCAAATGGAAAGAATGCAGTTCAAGCCAGCATATACAATAGCGCTTCATTTGATCCAATCACATCAACTTATCCAAACTATGTGTTTGGTCCATACAATGCGATCACTAAAATGTTGCAAAGAAAGGAAGGTATGGATTTTGATCATGAATTTACGTTAACGTTTGAATATGAAATGAGATCTTTAAATGGAGCAAATCCAAAGATCATGTTTATGGATATGATGTCCCAATTGTTAGCATTGACCTATTCAAATGCTCCATTCTGGGGAGGAGCTGTTAGATATACAGGAGGTGGTGCAGGAAGTATTGGTAAACCATTGGGAAATGCTGGATTAATTGCAAATGGAGATTATAAAGGGTTCTTAGGATCAGTAATGAAAGATCTTGGAACACTTGGACAAAACTTGATTGGAGATATTAAATCAAATGGTTTGATGGGTAATAACTTAACAAATAATATCTTAGGAGGATCTTTGTTAAAATTATTCAACTCTCCAAATGCTGGACAAATCGTAAATGCATTCTTAACTGGTGAAGCAACTGGACAATGGCATGTTACGATAGGTAACCCATTAAATCCAATTGCAGTTATTGGAAATCTAGCTTGTACAAAAACTGAATTAAATTTTAAAGGACCATTAGGTATTCAAGATTTTCCAGAAATATTAGAATTGAAAGTTACCCTAAAACCTGCTCGACCAAGAGATAAAGCTGAGATTGAAAGCATGTTTAATGCGGGTAAAGGTAGATTTTACTTTAAACCATACGGAGGACCAGATATTAATAAAACAACCGATACCGATGTTTATAACCATCAGAAGGGAGGTAATGATATAACAGGACTTTCATCATACGGTACAGATGAAATGAGAAAATTCACAAACGGATAATGAACTTAACAACTTTAGTAAATAAGAGGATTGAAAATGGAGTAGTCATAATGACTGAACCGACAGTGCTATTTAGTAGCAATACACAAGTAATGTCTAAATTCTTAGTTGACTCGCATTTTGCAGGTCGACCAGATTTAATAGCGCTTCAGGTTTATGGTGTTGCATCTTATGCAGATTACATTCTAAAATATAACAATATTTCAAATCCATTTTCTATTGCTGAAGGTGATACACTATTAATTCCTCAGAGAGATGCGACTCTTTTACCTTGGACTAATAAGCCAACACAAAAATCGACTGAACAAAATGTAATAAGACAAAAGTTCATCGATACGAAAAGATTATCAATTCAAGATCAGAAGCGCATCGATTACTTAAAGAGAAAAGCCGCTGCATATAAAAATGGAGCGACTGAAATCTTGCCTCCAAATGTATTAAAGACTGGAAAGACAAATATCACAATCGCAAATGGAGTAATAACGGTTAATGGTCCTTCAAATAAATAATTATGGCTACCGATCAAAATACACAGCCAGCAAATGAATCTGGCATTTCATTAGATAGGCATATTTTAGCCATTCTAGAACCTACCATTTCACTAGATGAGATGAAGTTTGATGCGAATTCAGAAGGTGAAGGAGGTCAAAAGCAATCAAGAGAAAATGGTACTTGGGTTCCCCATATCAGAATCAATAACTTTTATATTCCTGCAACCGGTGTTAGATCATTTATATTGGATTGCTCTGGATTTATGCCAATAGTTTCCTTTTCATTTGATGATGTTGAAAGATCCTTTAAAGCTGATAGCATTCCAAGAGATGGAGATGTTATCAATGTTAGAATCACAGCAAGACAAGATGACACATTTAAAGATATTAGAGCAGATTTTGATATAACAAGCGTACATGGAGATGGATTAGAAAAAATGAATCCAACACAAATACAAACTTATTATATTACTGGAATGCTGAAGGTTCCAACACTTTTAGCAGAATCTTGTTTTGGATATTCTTCAGATACTTCAGTTGAACATTTGAAAAAAATATCAGCTGATTTGGAGTTAGGATTTGCAAGCAATGTGGATGCAGCAAACGATGCAATGTCTAGATTATGTCCATTCATGTCGAAGCTTAACTTTATTAATGATGCAATCGATCATTCCTATGTTAGCGATGATACCTTTCAGCTTGGAAGCATCGATCCATATTACTATCTAAATTTTGTTGACTTAAATAAAGTGTTTAATTCACATAATGACTTAGAAGATACATTGATCCACATGTTTGGTATCGATTTTAATACGCAGCCAACCGACACAAATGATTTAAATAAACTTAAGTCTCAATTAATATTAACCAATCATGAAAACTTCGGTGGAACTTCACAATATATTGTCGCAAATAAGATAATAAACAATGCAAGTGCCGTAAGTTTAAGCAGTGGTTATCAAAGGAAATTACAATATTTTGAAAACAATTCTACTGAAAAATTAGTATCTTTTGATATTCATCCTCTTGATTCTAAACAGATGAAAGATGTAGAAGAACCAATGAGAGGTAGGAGAGGAGAAGAAAGATATAAAAATGAGGTTAAACAAAAATATGTTGGACGCGTAGATCCTGATAATTTGCATCCTCAATATTTTTATGCATCAATGCACAATCAAATAAACAGAAATGAGGTTCATAAAATGAAACTAGAGGTTACGTTGGAAACAATTAATCATGGTTTATATCGTTTTATGAAGATTCCTGTACTAATATTTGCAAATGATGTTCTTGAAAATATGATGGGAGATGCGGTTAAAAAAGTTAAATCTAACGCTGGATTCGAAAGCGCAGGTAAACAATTTAAAGAGGATACAACTTCACCTAATAACATACAGAAATTGGATGAATTTGTTTCAGGATATTATGTGATCGATGAGATACGTTATATTTATGATCCATTTACTGCAAACTCATTTCAACAAAAATTAACACTGCTTCGTAGAGAATGGCCGACTAGGCTTAACAACTACACTGCTTAAAATTAAATATATAACTCATGTCAGATTTTGGTAGCATATATTCATTTAGAAAATCGGGTCTCTATAAAAAGGGTCCGATGGACCCAGGTGGGCAAGTTAATAATTCATACCAAGATCCAACCTATCTTTCGTTTACTCTTTTATTCGTAACCGGAGATAACAATGATTCTCCATTTCTTTCTGGCGCAGCTGAAGATTTTTTAGCCAAATTAAAAACAGGCTCTAACATACAAAAATATCAGACAAGATTACAAAATCTTAAAGATTTTAAAGCTGCTCTATTAGCAATCAATACACAAATGCCTTGGTACTGGCAGTCTCTTGATGGAGTTGAAAGATTGGTTCAATATGATGTGAATCGAGTTTATTGGGGTGGTGATGACGCCAAATTAAAAATTGGTTGTTTAGAATCTATAAATATGGCAATCACTGGTTTGATGGCACTTTACAGAAAGGCAGTATGGGATGAAGAGAAATGGTCTTATTTACTTCCAGCAAACTTAAGAAAGTTTTCAATGTTTGTTTACATTGGAGATGTTAGAACATTGGATGATAATGCATACGAAGGTACAAAGGTATTAGATTCTTCAAACGATACAGATCCAGCAAACTTAGATCTTATAAGCCACAAGCCAACTGCTCTATTTAAACTTCAATTTTGTGAATTTGATATTATGTCAGGTTCAAAAGCATTTGAAGGTTTAAAAGCAGATGTGCCTGAAATAACATCTCAGGAAATTGCAATAACATACGAATACTTAAAGCAAGTTGATGGTGTTTATCTAAATGGAGTATTAAATATGACAACCGATGCGACAGCGCAAACCACAGTAAATACTCCAGGAGTTCAAGCATTTACAACAAACAATAATTCTACAGTTATTGGTAATTTAAAGAAACAGTTTTCACCTTCTGGATTACAAGCATCTGCAAATCAATTAAATCAACAAGCAACAAATGATTTAGCAACTCTTTCAGCGGCAAAGAAACAAGAAATTACTGGAGCAGTAACAGGAACTATTGGCAATTTGGTTCCAACTCCTGAAAATGTATTAATGAATGGCGTTAATGCAATCGATCAAGCCACACGAATTAATCCAGCTCAACTGGAGAATGCTATCTTAGGAAATGTATATGGCGCAAATGTAGGTCAAACAATTATTTCAGCTCTTAATAGAGGTGCACTAAATGGTTTAAACCTCGGTAATGTCTTCCACTAATTGGTATAAATACTATACATGGCAACAGAAAATGAATTAGGTTCTGACAACATTAGAGACACCCATTGGTTGGGTGAAGTTGTTGATAATAACGATCCAAAAAATAATGGTCGTTGTAGGGTAAAGGTGTATGGCAAGTTTGATAATTTAACAAACGACGCGATACCTTGGGCGTCTCCATCTAATTCAATGGCTCCAGGACAACACATTATTCCAAATAAAGGAGATATTGTTTCAATAACATTTGACAATGGTAATATTTACACTCCAACATATTCATATCAAATCAATCAAAGTCCTGAATTAAAGAATGATATTTTAAATGGTTCAGCAGAACCTCAAAATGTTGTTTCATTGATCTATGATATCGTAAGAAATTTCAGATTCTATTTAAGCAAAGAGGACGGTCTAGTAATGACGACAGGTGCGGATAAAAATTCGCAACCAATGATTCGTTTTAGTCCAGATGGAAAGATGTTCTTAAATGCAGATCAAATCTTTATTGCTTCTAATTCAAAAGACGAGGCAGAACCTGCGGTAAAAGGAGAGACGCTAAGAAAGTTATTGGATAGCTTTATGGCATCATTCTTAAGTCACACGCATCCAACGGGTACAGGTCCTTCAGGTCCACCCTTGCCTCCTGAAAAGGCACAAGTTACTGAGACCAAAGGTAAACTGGACACCATCAAGCAATACAAAGCAGGTGGTGGTAGTTCATCAACACCAACAAGCTCTAGTGGATCCAGTGGCACCTCAGGTACATCAGCTTCTACGTCAGGTACAAGTGGTACAACAGGTACAAGTGGTACTTCAGCTGCAAGTACTTCAGGAACAAGTGGTACTTCTGGAACAACTACTTCAACGGGCGGATCAGGAGCAACATACAGCACCGAAGATGAAATCATCTTGGATGCAAATGGAGCACCTCAACCGATATCGGGTATTACATCAGGTGATGAAGTCAATGATACCGATGTTGGTAAAAATAAGGGCAATGATACTTCAACAACATTCTACAATCGTAAATTTAAAGGAATACAGTCAACTTCAATCATCAATGCTGTTGATTACACATTAAAATCAGGTGAAGCGAAATCATTATGTTCTAGATACACATCGAATATCGCTAGAAATTATGTGGCAGGATTGCATGGCAAAAAGATGATTCCAGGAGCAACGTTTCCAGCAAATGGAAATGCAAATGGTAAAGGATATTTTGCAACATTAGAATCTATAGGATATAAAAAGATTGCGGGTGGTTCTAATATTAGTAAATCACAGTTAGCATCAATTTTATCTCAAGATTTTGATATTGGCGATGTTGTATGCTATTGGGCGACCGATGGTTCTACTGCTGATAGTTGTAGACAATATGGACACACTCAAATCTTTACAGGTGGTCTACACACCAGATCAAATGGACATAAATGGTCCACTGATACTAGAAACAATTTCGATACATATTTTGTATATAAATCTAAACCAGCATCGACCTGGAATTTATTAATCTTTAAAGCACCTCAAGTTTAATTCAATATATAACTTGTTAATATAATAATATATGCCCGTAAATTGGCCAACCTTCATCAATACTGTAGCATCAAAGCTAGAAAGTCAGACCATCCAAAATTTGGATGAGATGGGTACTTTCATGGCACAGCAGTATTTTACAGCGGTAGCCAATTCACAGACACCATTTTCAAATAAACATATTCCTGGCCAACAAACAATTCTCAATGATGCTTTCAAACGAGGTTTTAAAATGCTGGGCGATTCAACATCGCCAACGTATGAACAGAAGATGGTCGATCCAATGTATGCAGATCTTACGGAACCTCTACAAGACACTCAATCATACGATGCAAATGCGCAATTAATAAAATGGTTAGTCGCTACAAAATCAAAAAACTTTTTAAGTTTTGATTTTGGTAAGGTGGATGCCAAGATTACTGAAGCTGATATGATTAAGGTTTTGGCGGATAGAATCTTATTTGCAATGGATGGCGAAGATTCTAAAAAATATTTAGATTGGATCAATAGATTAAATACTGGAAGCAATTCATTATGGGCCGTAAAGGTTAAAAGCACAGTATTAAATCTAATTAAATTAAAGCAAAAACCAACTGGAACATATAACAAACAGGTGTTTCAGAGCTTTGCAAATAAACAAGATCAAAAAACATCTCCATTCATAACACCTGAATTGATTGCGAAATATACGTATGACGCAAAAATAGATGGAGATATTAATTCAGATCTATTAAAGGTAGAATCTTTGATACCAAAAGTGGAACAGGCAGATGAATCTACCAGAATACAAAATAAGCTTAATATCGTTAAATCTGAAGAAAAAGATTGGAAGGATGTGCTTACCAAATGGACACAATCTGAAATTGATAGTGCAAATGCAAATAAAGATGAGAAAGCGGGTGCAGATACAGATCCATTTGAGGTATTGGCCAAAGGCGTACTTGATTATTGGAAATCTACGGCAACTCAACCATTTGCTCAGACTCCAAGCATATTTCCAGCAACAATACCGGCTCCAGGAACCTATGTTCCTTTAACGTATGGCAGTCAAACCAGGCTTGCTGATTTTTTAAGAAGAGCATGGAACACTGGTAAAAAATATGAAAAGCCAGAAGAAAAACACGTCGCTGCAAATTTAGTAGCAACCGCAGTGGCTTATGCACTACAAGATCACTTATTACACCTTAAATTCATATACAATGGACAAATTTATTATGGAGTTGGAACAGCTCCAATGATCGGATTTGTGCCTTTTGTAATATGATAAATATTTAGTTATTAATCACTTAAACACAAAAAACAATGCTAAACGCAGAACAACAAAAAACACCAGTACATTCACCGAACGACCCATGGACATTACCAACAGGAGAATTTGATTGGGAAGGTTATGAATCGGAGTGCCCATCTATCCTAAAAAAGGGCAATGACAGAATCAAAACACCTATTAACGTAAAGGTCTATTCTAGAGGAAAAGATGCTCAGCGTTTTTATGATCTATTGATGGGAAATGATCATATTCAAATCATTCCGCAAGTTAACACTGGAGAACACCACACTGGAACTATTCACAGCGTAACTGAAAAATGGGCAATGATCGATATTGGTTATAGAGAATCAATATACATCGATTTAGAAAAAGAATCAGCACAATTTAAAAAATTGATTCAACCAGGGAAGGAATTCATGGTTAAAATCACATCTGATAAAAATGAAAGAGGATTCATAGTTGGATCTGTTACAGAAGGAACCAGACAAGCAGTATTTGCTGAATTACATAAAGCAATCGAAGATGGTAAAACAGCTTACACTGGTACGGTTACTCAAATGATTCCAAATGGTGGTTACATCGTTAACATACAAGGAATTGATTGTTTCATGCCTGGATCTCTAGCTGGTGCAAACAAATTATCAAACTTTGAATCTATCATCGGAACAGATTTATATGTTGTTCCAGTAAGTTTCTCAGTAGAAAAAGGAACCGTTGTGGTATCTCATAGAAAATACCTACAAGCATTGGTACCTCATGAGATTGAACAATTAAAGATTAATCCTGCTGAGACAGAATATTCTGGTACAGTCACTGGTTCTGCAAAATTTGGAGTCTTTGTTGAATTTAATGGTTGTTTAACCGGTATGATTCACATCAATGATCTAAACGAAGAATTTGCAACTAGACTTTCAAAAGGATCGATCCAACCTGGCGATGAAATTTCATTCAAAGTTAAAGAGGTTATCAGCGAAAAGAAAATCACATTAACGCAGATCGATACTGTAGAAACTGCAAATCCATGGGAGAACATCTCAGATAAATACAAAATTCCATGTCAGATCCAAGGAACTGTTAAATCTATAAAAGATTACGGTATCTTTGTAACGGTTGAAGAAGGAATTGTAGGATTATTACATATCAGCGAACTTGATGGTATCTCAATCGATGAAATTAAGAAAGGAGATCCAATTACGGTTACATTAACCCGAATCGATGAATCAACTAGAAAGTTATTCTTGAAGTTGTAGTAATTGTAGGTGATATATATAGTGACGGAATAATACAATCACTAATATGATCAACCTTAAGGATTCAGATATATTATCGAAAGCTTTGGTTGGAGTAGAGTTCGAACTTTACTCCAACCTTAGTATCGATGATACGGCAAAAAGCATAGGAAAACTCCTACAGAAAAAGATCCGTATCGAAAAGAAGGCCCATAGCGAATTTGCTCCTACGGCAGACGAATTCAAAATGGAACCAGATATGAGCGGCGGGGCAGGACTTATCGAACTGGTAACGGGTGCAATGCCTTACTCGGCAGCAAGATTGATGATTATCAAAATGTGCAACTGGATTACTGAAAATGGTTACACTACCGATAGATCTTCAATTCACCTAAATTTAAGCTTTGATCCAAAGCTAAGTGGCAATAAGAATCTTATCTCAAAGATGAGTCCACTAAAATTCATTCTAGATTTTAATGAAGATTTGGTTTGGAAAGAATTTCCAAACAGAAAGAATTCAACCTACGCAAAATCTATCAAATTTGTAATTCCAAGATTAGAAACTTATAATTATAATGGAGAACAAATTAGCCAAAACAATTTTATCTTTCCAAAGACAAAATACTATGGAGTAAACTTTGATAAGTTACAAAAGAACTATTTGGAATTTAGATATTTAGGAGGCAAAGATTGGAACAAAAAGTCTGCAAAGATTTTAAATCTATTGGATGTTTTTCTACTTCAATTATGGAAAACTGCGACTGATAATTCTTTTAGTCAATTAAATAAATTGGAACTTAAGAAAATATTGTCTGACAATAAAAAGATAATTGAAATCAGAGTTGATTGGAAGAATATCGCTAAGAACTTTCCTAAATGTAAATTTACGGTTGATTTAAATGATAATCCGCATACTATAGATTTGTACTGGCCTCAAATTAAAGAAAGAGTTTCAAATCTATTTACGTACGGTCAACTTGAAAGCGGTCATATTAATTATGATTCTGACAATGGAAATATTCAAGTTAAAGATGGTTCATTACCTTATTGTTTTGAAATCAATGGATATGAATTTGTTGGATGCACGGTACAGGGAGAAGTTACAAGATGCGACTTCTTTAAGTGCGATGTAAAATCTTCAGATATTAGAAACTGTAATTTCTATCAAAATACCCAAGTAAATGATTCAAAGGTCGGTTCATCATACGTTGCAAAAACAGTAATATTAAAAAACTGTTATGTATATGGTATTGATGGAGTATTTGCAGGAACAATGCAAGGTGGAATCTTTAGAGAAGGTAAATATGAACCAAAGAGCGCTAAGTTCGATGATGTAGAAATAGTAACTTCACAAAAAATTGTAAACATAATAGAATAATATGAGCGATATTTTTAATATTGATGGTGGAACCACCAATGAAACTACCCCACCTAGTTGGGACTCGATGTGCCTTGATAACTTTTTACAAAGATTGGCAGATGACATCACAGGATCTTGTATGATTCCAATGAACCTACCTAAAAAAGAGGTTTATAATATCGTACAGAGAGCAAAGAAATGGTTCTATAAACATTATGAATATAGTGTTAGAGAGAATGTTTATTATTTGCCTTTGGCGGTTTTTCAATCTGAACATTATTTAAGAACTAAAAGTCTTACTCTTAATGCAATGGATCCAGTTACAGGCGGTGGAGAGGTTTTCTCAGTATTTGGATGCTTTGAAACAGGTTCGATCTATGGAGCTGGAACTTCATTGATGTTTACAACAGGTGACTTTGCATTAGAAAGAATGTTATATGGAGGTCTTTATGGCGGTACCGGTACCGTTGCAGGAGCTGAAAACTTGCAATATTACGTTATCAATGAGAGCTTCTTTGATATGACAAGACAGATTATTGAAAACGCTGTATCATTTAATTATAACCAATTAACACACGAGATCAGATTTACTGGATTAGATCCTATGAAGGACATAATGCTTGATGTTTATGAAACTATTCCTGAATGTGCCCTATTTGATGATGAAGCTTTCTTTAGATATTGCGCAGCTAAAATCAAAATTTCATTAGGTAACAAAATGCAGATCTTTGATTACACATTACCAGGAAATGTAAAAGTAAATGCAAGCGTAATTCAAGATCTAGGTAAAGAAGAATTAGATGCAGTTATCGAAGAAATTATAAAAGAAGAAGGCACCGACTGGATGATGCATTCTTAAGAAAATATATAAAACATGGAATTCTATATTACATCAATCACTGATCCAAATTTTGATCCAACCAAATTACAATCAGTAAGTGAGGTTGCTCAATTAATGGCGCAGATCGAAGTCGTTCTTTTCACTAGAAAGGGCGAAGTTATGGGAACACCAGAAATTGGATGTAATTTAGAAGATTTGATATTTGAACTTAACTATAATTCTAGTCAGCTACAAAATGAGATAAATACTCAGCTACTACAATTTGTTCCATTGGCACAAAAATACGCAGTTACAACATCTGTAGATTTTTTAAGTGGTCCTGATAGAGATGCAATCTTTATCGATATAGTGATAGACAATCAATATCAAATGCAAGTAGTGATATAAAATAAAGAAAGAAATGGCAAACCCAAACCCACCAAATTTAAGCTTTTTGCAAACCTCTAGGATTTTGGCAGGACAGATGGTCGCTGACACAAAGACCTACATCGCCAGATTATATGGACGTTTGGGTGAAATGTTTACTGCGGCGTCTCCTTATTCTCAAATCATAGATGTTATCAATGAGATCGGAGAATTGATATTTTATTATATTGAAAATTCTACGGTTGAGCAGAATATTTATACTGCGCAGCAACCAGAATCTATTTATGGTCTTGCTAGATTAGCAGGTCATGATCCATATAGAGGAGCAAGTTCAGTGGGAGAGATTGCAGTTAGATTAAATGCAGGATCTATTAATGATATCGCAGGTGATGCTCTTAATATTCCAGCAAATTCAAAGATACAATCAAATTCAAATGGTCTATATTACTTATTAAAAACCAGCGCAGATCAGTTTAGAATCGATAAAACAAATGCAAATTATGTTTATATTCCAATAATTCAAGGTACATTGGAAAGTCAAACCGTAACTGGTACTGGATTAGCATTGCAATCATTTAATATTTTGATCAATGGAAATGCGGATCATGACAATATTACAGTTTCAGTAAATGGACAGAAATGGACCAAATTTGATTCATTGTATGACATGCTTCCAACCGATACTGGTTTCTTAGCAAAGACTGGAATCTCAGGTGGTATTGATATTTATTTTGGTAATGGATCTTTTGGAATGATTCCAGACCTTGGTACTACTATAATAATAGAATACGTTATTACAGCAGGATCAATCGGTAACTTGGTTGATTCTAAAGATTTAACTTTTAAATTTATCGATCAGGGATTTGATTCAACAGGAACAAGTTATGATCTTAATTTATTATTAGATTCAACATGTACAGTTGCTCCAAGAATGGGAGCCGATCCAGAAGACATTAACCTAACTAAGTTGATTGCTCCTTTGGCTTCTAAGTCATTTGTGTTAGCAACACCAGATAATTTTGAATATTTCTTAGCCAAATATGGCATGTTCTCTTATATAGATGCATATACTACAACAGCAGACGGTTCGATCGATGATGATAATATAATTTATTTATTTATGTTGCCAGACGTGAATAAGAGACTTACAAGCAATCAAGATTATTTTAGTATTGATCAAAACGAATTTTTCTTTTCTCAAGATATGAACAATGCGATCTTAGGAGTTATTGAAAACTCAGGTCAACAGATGATTAATTCTGAAATCAAGATCGTAGATCCAATCGTTAAATATTATAGAATGGACATCAAAGTTAAATACTTTGAAGGATATTCAACATCACAATTATTTAATGTGATTAGAGGTGCAGTATCTCAGTATCTATTAACTATTACAAGAAGAGACTCTTTACCAAAATCAGATTTGATTGCAATAATTGAAGCAATTGAAGGTATTGATTCGGTAAATATTAGATTTATATCTCAAGATGAAGAAGATGCTAGAAGAAATGGCTACTACACCGTAACAACAACAATTACAACACCATCTACTCCAATCCTTACAACGGACGGAAGTGGACAACAATCATATGTTTTCTTTAAGAAAACAACACAGACAACTACGGTAAATATTGCAGAAAACGATCCATTACCAGAATCAATAATCGGAATGGATAGCTTTGGAGATATTATCTTACAACCGGAAGAGGTTGCTTTATTCAGAGGAGGTTGGTTGGATAGAAATGGTGCTGCAGTAATAGATGATGCAAGAACTGGAGAAATGGCGGCAATGACTGTTTATTTTGATAATCCACCGATCCCTAGCACTATATTCTCTGCATTGCAGACTCAAAATAGAAAAGCTCTATAATGGCAACAAAGCAAAACTTATATCACGGTCTATTCAAGTCAGATCGAAAAAGTATCTATGACATACAGACTGAAATTAAAGATAATAGATTAAACCTTGGAAGAAATTTCTCCAAGGATTTGCTTTTTAATAGCATTTCACCATCAATCTATAAGAACACATTTGTTAGCGATTTCATCGTGTTGCTTCAAAATATTTTGGTTAAATATATAAACGGCGTATCGTACTTAAAGATCTTTAAGAACTATACGGTTGATAAAAACTACAAAAAAGTTAAATAAGGATGTTGAAATACCAAAACCTGAGATTTTTTAATGGAGAATCAGGAGAATTAGATTTTTACTATGATGAGACCAATCAATATTGGTCAGGTAATATCTATTTGCCAAGGGTAGCGTCTGGTCTTTATGAAACTTGTAACTTATACATCTTTGAAGAGGTTATAACCTCAACAGGTCACATAGATTATATTAGACCAATTTCAGAAAATGCAGCGACAACAACATTAAGATTTGAATTTATTGATGATGAAACTTCAAGCGATGCAATCTTTGTGTATGACATGGTTAAAGATGCTCAAGGAAACTATGAGATATCGATACCAAGTTATGTTGATGATCAAATGCAGTCAAGCACTGAAAGCAATGGAATTACAACATATACTGAATCAAATTCTTCGGATGGTAGTGTAACAAAAAATATTGATTACAAAACCGTTTCTGGAATCTATGATAAAAATGCAATTCACTGTAATATTGCAATCAATTCAATCAGTGAAGATATTCATGTTAGAGTATTAAATATCTATGAAGTTCAAAATGGAGTTCAAACTGCGCCAGTTGCAGCAATTAGATTTTACGGTGAAACTGTCGCAGATGACGAGAGATTGACCGTTCTATTAGGTAATATGGGCCTTTCAATTCCAGAAGAAGATATGATGATCTTTAATGATACTGATGTGAATGAATTAGGCGTTGACTGGCAAATCATTAACAATAAGAAAAAAGAATTGTTGCTGGAAAATGCAAACATTCAACCATATATCGGTACCTATAAAGCAATTTTAAATGCAATCAAATTTTATGGCTATAATGATATAACCCTAAAAGAATATTGGTTAAATATAAATGAGCAATCTCCATACTTTGGAAAGTTAATGGCGGTTGCAGTACCAAATCAAACTCAAGAAGGATTTCTAATCGAGAAATCGAATAGGTTTCAGTTACCAAACTCAAATCAAAAGAAAACAAATAGATTTTCATTAGTTTATAGACTCAATGAACCCACAGGAAATGTAGATGAATGGGACATTCCAACTACTGTTGAGACCACAGTATTTACACCTCAAGAAATTTTGGTTAAATTATATGGTCTTAAGAATAAGTTACAAAAATCTTATTTGCCCCATCAATCTAGAATTGTAGATATTACTGGTGAAGGCGACTACTTCTCTCAATTTAAGCAAAGCGTATGGAACAATCAACACTCGATACAAGTACAAAGTTCAGGAGTTGAGGTTTCCTTTGAAGTGGTACCGCAAAGATCGGTATTTATTGAAGATTTAAGATACATTAATCCTAATTGCGATGAAGCATGGGTTGCAGCAAATCAAAATGTAGCAATTGATGCGATAAACACATTTTATGCAGATTATTATAGTCATGATTTAAATAGCTTTCCAACGTTAAGCGCAACACCAATTGGATGTCCGATTATTTTGAAAAATACATCGCTTCCAACTGATTGGGATTCATGCGAATTTACATGGGATGACGCTGGATTCTCTAGCAATGGCTATAATAGCAATACAAATAGTTTTATGACATGGAATAATTGGTGGCATAAAAGTGTATACGAAGCTGAATGGATTATTAGTGGTCCTGCAGGGTATCAATTTTCTAAAAGAGATAGAATCGATAACATGCTTGAATCTGCGATAATATTACCATATGCTGGATCTTATGACATCATGTTGAATCTATATGATTTATATAATGCCAGATCTTATACTAATATCAAATCGGCGGTAACAGTTCAGTCCAAATCCATCGAAATCTATGGCATCTTTGAATCAAAACAACCATTAATTACATGGGATTACTATACAACTCAATATAATAAAGCAGGAGGAACATTCGATCTAGCGCAAGAGAGTCCAACAACAATGGATGATTCATTGGCAACTTGGTATGAAAGTTTAGACCGTGCAAATTACGTGCATGACAATTCAAATGGTACACAATTCTCTACAGTTTTAAGATATTTAGACCACACATCATCGACTGGTTTCTCTGAGACACCAGGTCCTTATGTTTGGAATTATCTAAAGGAACACACATGGAACGATGGATCTTTAAGCTGGGATATGATGAGAGTTGGTGGAGATCTTGCAGCATCGTTTGTGATCGATGTTAGACAGGATCAAGGATATACAAGTGGTGGAACTATCGTAATTTCATGGTACAATCAAGCTACTGGAAAAACAATTACTGAAAACTATACCATAACTTCGACCTATCCATTAAATTATGCAGATTTAACTGCATGGCAAAATGTTACTGATGAATTAAATGCTTTAAGTCCAATTACAAATCCAATTTTAAGTAAGTTTGAATTCAATCCAGCATATTATGATTCTACTGGTTCTGGAACTGAAGATGAATGTAAATTTATCGTGGGAGTAGGAAGAAACTATTCTTCAACGTATGATTTTACAAGCATATCTTTCAGCGCAGTATCGGGTGGTTCAATAACTGGAAAGGTAAATTATACTGGTTACAATCCTACTTATAATGATATTAATATCTTAACTAGTCACCAAAACTTAGGTCTATTAACACATGTTACATTCTCATGGGATCATACGAAAATGCCGGGAATTGTAGGCCAACGATGGACAATCAAAAACAATAGTCGAAATGATAGTGATATATATTACAATAATCAGTGGTTAACATATCTCTTTCCGCATAAAGGTGATTACACCATAGGATTAGAATTGGTTGACTGCAATGGAAATACAAATTCGACAACAAAGAATTTATTAACAATAACATAACTGTTCAAAATGGCAACAATTACAACAATTTTAGGTACCGACAGCGTATCTTCATCTAGAGTTACAATAAACGATAACTTTGCATCGATCAATTCAGATCTTGCAAATATTGAAGCGTTATTGGACACAAACAATGAAACTATCACTTTAACAGGTGCTGGTTCTTTTGGTTCATTAGCAATTGCAACAAACAAAGTAACCATCAATTCAACTGCAATGGTTTCAGCAGTACCGACCACGGTAAATGCAACCTTTACTCTTGGAGCTGATGAAGTTAAATCAGTAACTAATGTTGCTTCTGGCGATTTACCAGCAGCAAATCAATTTACAAGTAACGTTTATAATATTACAGGTTCTGGAATTACTTCAGTAAATCTTAATGTTGGTAACCCTGGTCAAGCAATCACAATTATTTCTGAAGCTGGATCAGTAGCAGTAAGTACTACACAAATTGCTGGTATTTCAAGCTTAACTATTGCGCAATATGGTGCAATTGATCTTAAGTTTATCGGAACAAAATGGTATATCGTTGGTCAACATGGATGTACTATTGCCTAATTTTTAAATAATATTAATCTTTAATTTTAAATGGCAACACCATTAGTTAGAATACCACAAGAACAGGGAGGAACGCTTTATGCATTTGCAGGAGCTTCTAGAGATTTGACAAGATCTTATTACAATCCAGATCTAAACTTTGAATTTTCAAAGTTTGCGCTACTGAATATTCCAGTGGTGACAACTCCTAGTGCAGGTTCTACTAATAACTATCTGCAGTTCAAAGACTTATATGATATTGGTGGATCTCCATACGATGATGCTACAATAGATGATGCAAACGTACACTTTGCACAAACTTTCGAAAACTATGCATTGAATCTTGAACAGTTGATTATCAATGATGGCAATTTTGATTCTACTCTATTAAGTTCTGACGCAGAAAAGATTTTCTTTAAATATCTAAATAGAATTGGAGGTTTTAGAGTAAGAACTGCAACTCAACAGGAGTCAGTTTCTTCAGTTAGCAGAGTTGTTGAAGATGATACTTCTTTACAAACAGGTTCTGAATATGAAAGAGTTGTTAAATACGTCGGTAATATCGATGTATCGAATGACAAAAATTATTTGGGAGATGTTTACAATGAGGTATTTATTAATGTACCTTCTTCGGTTGGTTACACTCCAACGGTTTTATTAAAGCAAGGAACCTATAACACTTCAACCTTATCTTATACTCCATCAACTTATATCGATGGAAGAGCAGGACAAACCCATCCAGATGCAAATTTAAATCTACGTTCAGTTGTAGATCAGGCAGATGGAGAAATGGTAATTGATCCACATGAAAATGGATTTGTTGAAAATGCGGTTGGAATCGATTGGGATCCTACGTCTTATGCTCAAATCGTAAATTCAACAAAGTTAAATACTTTATATGATTATTCACTTAATGGTGGAGACTTTAGTTTCAATGCAATCTTAGTTTACTATGATTTATATTCTAAGTCTGTTCCAGCGAATAGATCAACAAATTTATATGGTATCTTGATCCTTGATAATTTCAAACAAGATCCTAACGTTAATGGATGGTACATTCCAACTCAAACCAAATACAAACCAAATGATATAACTTCATTGAATGGTAATGCATTTGCCCTAAAGTTGAATGTTAAATTTAATACTTCTTTAGAGAATGTTGGTGTTGAAAATAATATTAACGATTTCTCTACATTCGGTATGGATATTTTCTTAGATACCGTATCAGCATTAGATAATGCAACTAAACTATTATTGAGTGCAAATGACAATTATACTGCACTTTCACAACAGGTTCAAGATCTACAAAGTTTATTCTTAACAACAAGTCAGTTGTCAGATATTCAAAATAAATTATCTACCTTACAAACCGATGTAGAAAATGCAAAACTAAACTATGCAACTTCATCATCCCTATTATCTTTGATCCAGTCAACTAATGACAGAATCAATCAAATGTTAAATGGTACTGTTCCTACAAGTGTACAATACAATATCGATGTATTAACACAAGGAGATGGTATCTTATATGATAAAAGCGTACCTGGTAAAATTAAGATCAGCAATTCAGTTTATGGATATTCATTAGCACCTATTTATAATTATAATACTGCTAGTACATCATTTTTAAATTGGACGGTAGCAGATCAAATTACTTCAAGTAATTTATACAATCCAAGTGCGGCTGCAAACACTGGCATCTATGCTAGGTTAAAACCATATACAAATAGAATTTCATTGAATTTAAATTCGGCAAATACGACTTTAAATAACATCAATATATACTTAGACGATACCTCGTCTGGCTGGAAATTAGGTCAAGCTGTTAAAATTGCATTCAATTCAATATTGAATTTGGGTACATTCAGTTTAAATATCTACAGCAACAAAACCTCAACAGGTTGGGCATTGGTTGGAAACTTTAATTCCTCTTCAATGATCACTGCAAAACCTTATGTTGAATTAGTATGTGTTGATCCAGTGAATAAAATATTTGAACTTGACATTTTAAGATAATATGAGCGCAAACAATTCAATCTCGCAACTATTAGAACAATTCGTAGAATTGTATAATAACGCATTGGCAACATACCAACAAACAAATACTGCTATTACTACCGATAAGGATAGTGTAGTTATTAACTTGTATGATCCATCGACTACCAATGTTACAACAGTTCAAGTTCCATCATTTGGTTTCTTGAAAAGAGAGATTGAAAGATTAAGCAATAACGTTAACAACCTTAGCGCAATTGGAAATTCAACAGCGAATATTCAATTGTCAGATGGTACTTATAGAAGAGTTATGACCAGTAAATTAGATGGACCAGCTCCAACTATTACCAGTCTATACACTCCAACTGCATTTGAAACTAAGAACAATCAATTCTTTCAGAACTTTTTAAATCCATTGTTAACCATCACAATGGACGTTAGCAATCAAATTGCAGTTAACACTGAAAAAATTTATGTTGAAAGATATATCTTTAACAGTGCAGACCAAACAAGTTCTGCTGCATTCGATAATAATTACAAAGGATCGAATAGCATCGATTACAAAACATTCTTAACTCAATTATCTCAGAATTCATACCAATATACATTGGATTCGAATACTGTTGATATGCCAGCTAAGATGGTTCAGTATTATGGAGATCTAGATGTTATAAGCGTAGACAACGTTCAAGTTACACAGATTGTTAACGGTGTTAGTCAAACGAACACTGTTAGGTTATTCACATTAAATAAATTAACTTACTCAGATTCATCTAAAACACTTCAGGATACTGAAACCTTAAAGGTTGGAGATTCATTGGTTGTTAATTCTGGAAACTTGGCAACAAGATACACAGTACAATCGATCAATTCAAGCACCTCTCAAGTTTCTTTATTATTGGTTGAAGGTTCTGAACCTATTAAAATTGGAGCATCACAATTAACAATCTACAAAGATAATTCAATTGCAACTGATATTAAATTAAATATCAATTTCGATGAAAGACAGGTTGTATTTGTTAAAGCAATTGATCCAGTTTCTAAAATCGAAGCGGCTAATTTTTCACCGGGTGTTGCATTCTATTCAAATGATTTGCAAATAACCATGGCTGATGGAAGCGTTGTAACACTTGCTGATTATTATAAATCAGAGGTTGCAGATTTTGGTCAATTCATTAAAAGTTTACAAGTAGACTTTATTCCACCTGCTGCAATGGCAGTTCCTCCAGATGCGCCGGTTCTGGATGTAAATAACTTTAAAGTGGTTCAAATAAACAATCACTTAACAGATAACGATTCGACTATCAAGATTACTCAATTGCAGTCAGATAAAGCTGCGGCAGAGCAGTCATTGGCTCAGTTAGATACTTCTATTGCTCAAAAGAAAACGCAAATCAATACACAAAAGTATACGTCTTCAGTTGATAAAGATAGAGACACGAATGAATACAATGCTTTAGTTTCTCAAAGAGCAACTGAATCAAATTTATATGCATCAATAGTTACGCAAATTCAAACTATAGCAGCTTCAAACAATTTAACGAATGTAGCTCCTAAATTTAGCGTAAGAGGTTTCTGGTCAGTGCCACTTCCAAAAAATGTAGCAAACACCGTACCTCAAGAGGTTGTACAATTTAAAATAAGATATCGATATCTTTCAGTAAATGGTAAAACCAGTCAAGTTGATCAGATCCCTTTTAATGATAGTACAACTAATACCGTTAAAACTGCGGCATTCTCTAACTGGAATGAAATTTTAGGACCTGTTAGACAAAGAGCTTTGGATCCAACTACTGGAAAGTACAAATGGCAAAATGAGAATGAAGAAGACGCTCAAACCGTAAACTTTAATTCATTAGATATTCCAATTGAATCTGGAGAGGCTGTTGAAATCATGATCGCTTCAAGATCTGAGGCAGGTTTCCCATCGAATCCAGCAGAATCAGAATTCTCTTCGATCGTTCAAATTGTTTTCCCAGAAGGACAATTCACTGGAGATAAATTATTAGATGCTATCAATCAAAATCAAACCGATTTGGTAAAGGTTCAAGTTGATCAGGATCTAACAACTGGTGGAGTTTATACACACATTGGTGATTCATTTACTGCAAACTCTAAATATTTTGCGCACATCGGTACCTCAATAGCTTCAGGATTCTTAGATGCAAATCAAAATCCAGTTTCAGTATTTGATAAGTTGATTGAATTACAAAATCAAATTCAAACACTAACTGCTCAAATCGCTGGTACTCTTGGAGAACTTTCAGTATACCTTGAAGATCAAAATGGAACTCAAACTGTAGTATCTAATAATACGTCAGTTCAGTTATTTGCAGGTTACTATGTTGATGAGATTACAAGTCAAACAAATAGAAAAGGTGCAATTGTTACAAAGAGTTTTAAATTAAAGTTAGCAAACACTAAAGCAACCAATTTAGAATTAGTTGCAAGAATTCTAGGTGATAGAACTCAACCTATTTATAACTCAGGTAAATCTGCAACGTTAGGAGTTTCTGCAAATGGAACTACAACACCTGATTCTGCGGTTGCAACAAACACATATTATACAACTGAAGGTAACTATGATTTAGTACCTTTATTATATCAAAATTTGGCAGCAGCAGATATTTCAGCAAATATCTTCTTCAATCAAATACCATTACAGTCAGGACAATTAAGAGGACAGTTCGTTAACTCTAGATTCAGAAATCTAGCGAATGATACTGATCTTTATTCTTTAACTGCGCCAGATTTATCAATAACAACTGGTATTGATGATTATGAGTATGGTCTTTCAAACATCTTTACTGGTGTTACAATCGATCCAACTAGCAAAGAAAGAAATTATTCTGCGGCTTCAAGTACACCATTTGATGCACCTACTGATCCAACTGTATTAGCAAATGCATTTATTTGGACAGGTTCATTTAATAGTACTACACCAGCAATAACGATAATTGATCTTGCAGGAGCTACAAATCCAATATCAAGTTCTGCATATGACAATGGTATCTTCATTCATAAAGACCATCCAATCTTGTCAAATGGAGCGATCACTCCATTGCAAATCCAAGGTGCTGGTATGGTTGCAATGTCTAAAAATGCACCAAGAAGAGCAAACATGGCAGATGGCGGATTCCAAAATCCATACAAATATACAACATGGGTAAATGATGCGAATAACACAGTTCATAGAACTTTGAAAATGGCATTCGATGCAAATGATCAATATCTATTAGGTGGTCAATCATGTGGAGCCTATTTATATGTTGCACCTCTACAAAAGACAAGTCTTATCGTAGATGCAGATAATAAATTTGGTGTAAAAACAATAGCATCTGGAGCCACAAATGCGGTTTCAGTAGATTTGATCTTCCAATATAGAATGACTGATTACTATGGTATAGCTGACAGTACAGTTTCAACAACTGCAACTGCTGCAAATAACACTGGTAGAATTGGTGGTATCTATAGCAATACTTTAACAAACATCACTTATTCTAAAAAGATAGGTATCGATATTTTAGATGCTGCTGGAAATTCATTCCAGTTTGACGTCGAAGTTTACGCGAAATACAAACAAGAGGGTTCTTCTTCTACAAACGTAACGAGTGCAATGTTAAATAACTACAATGCACCTTCTTCAGGCGGAGGAGGTTGTCCTACACCAAACATGAGAATCTTAACTGGATCTAATACCTTAGTACCAGCAGGAGACTTAAAGATTGGTGATCTAGTTTACACTAAACACGAATTAACAGGAGTATGGGGAACATATCCATTGATTAATACATCGAGAGGAATTCAACCAATCGTATTAGTTAGCGCAGGTGGAAGCAATGTTACAGTTTCTAATTCACATAAATTCTTAACTGAAGCTGGAGAATACGTTTCGATCTCAGATCTACACGTTGGAGATAAGATCCAATCAGAAAATGGAATTGTTACAATCACATACAAACAGGCGGTTGGTAACGCAGAAATAGTTAAACTTGAAATTGGAAATGCACATACGTATGTTGTTGAAGGATTAGTTTCCCACAATAAGAATACCGGTCAGTTTGCTGATTCTAATGACTTTTCAACACCAGGTGAAATGTCAGTACTGAGATAACCCAGACGTCTCCTTCATTTCTTGATATATAATTAACAACGAATAGAAGGAAAACTGATGAGTATAACAACAAACTTTGATGCGTCTGAGAATAATCTAGACGCTCTATCATTTGGTTTATTAAGAACCAATCCCGTATTAACTACGAACGTAAAATTAGTAGTTGACTCTACTGGATCCATTTATATGGATTCAATTGACGCGAATAGTACTCTCTCAAATTCTGCATTTAAAAAGTTTCCAATCAATTCTGGAGGATCATACTCGCAAGATCTTTCTGCATTCTATTCTACTGCTCCGAATTCTATTAAATACGATGTTTTAAGAGAAGATTCTGATCTGAGTGTTTATGGAGATTATGCAAAGCAATATGAATCTCAATATCAGTACGGTGCCTTCTTTAATACTTCAAAATTTTATTTAGAACAATATAGATTCTTTGCTCCTATTTGGTTGGAAAAGAATACACCTTCTTACTTTGTAATTTATAGAGTTGAAGATGTTGACTACTCTAAACAAATGGATACGACAATATCATCACAAAACACAAGAGTGATGGAATTGTTAAGCAAGGCTACGATCGTTACTTCATTTGATTTAACTACAAAAACTGGAATTGGTAAATATATTAGTACTCATATAAATGATTCTAATTTTCCAGATGCTGCAATAACACAGAACTTTGATCCATCGCAACCTACTATTTTTAGCGGTATCGATACGGCAAAGGGTGGTTTTGTTAATAGAAATGAATACACGAATAAAGATCTTATCGTTGATAAGATAGAAATCTTAAATAATAATCTTTTAACTTCTGGTTTTCAAAGAAATGATATCGCAGTTGCAAACATATTAAATCTTGAATTTTTATTCAATGATCCAACTGCAGAAACCTATAAGATTTATAGATATTTTGGTTTATATGTTGATGCAATCCAAGAAGGACAATTTACAACATACGATCTGGTTAAAAATGATTCAACTGAAATCTTAAAGATTGAGGCTGATTCGGTTTCTACTTTATATCCTTTATCAAATGGTTTGACTCATCAAGATATGTTCTTGAATCAAAGTGATTTATCAATTCCAACCCTAAACTGGGTAAAATCTGGAGTTGGTAATTTCTTTCATATCAGAAATGGTGTTGGATTTAATAATACTCAATATCTACCGGTTTCATTAAATGGAGCAAGTCTTAATGAATTTACGGATATGGTTAAACAATCTTCGATTCAAATTGAAGAGTTTGGAGTTAACCTAAATGATTTTATCGATCTTCAAATAATCGACACTCCACACGATGGTGATAAAATATTTATTGCACCCAAATCAGAATTGAAAGGCTTTGATTATAAGTTGCACGGATTTGAGTTTACTGCAATAGCTAATTTACCAATTGGCAAATTTACTGAGAATACCTACTCAATCCACGGTACACCGAGTGATATTGCAAGTGCCCTAGCTGGATCAATTAATCTATCAGAGCTTCCTTATACGGTTCAACAGATCGGAGATAGAATAATTTTACAAGATTATGGAGTTGGAAATAATAGAAAATTGACCGCATTAGGTATTTTAAATGGTAATATTTCTGATTTCATTCAAATAAATGTAGGTCTACAGAATAATATTGGTTTAACAAATTCAATACTTCCAGTAGGATCGCATACTGATTTTACTCAATGGACTATATGGACTCCAACCGGAGGAGCAATACAAAATAGAGCAGTTTTGGTAAAGAATCAAAACAAAGGAACTGTTGCTGTTGGTGAATTCTTAATGAGTTCTACTTCAAATACATTCTCTAAAATTACTCAAATTATTGCTGATCCATTTTTAACTGCTACGAGCAGAATCATTTTAGAAAATGTAATAGATGTACCGAAATCTAAAGTATTAAACGTATACGCTGAATCTTTTACGACATACGGTAAATTTAGTGCATATGCAATTAAAGACTTTGACTTTGATTTTTATGACACTTCTAATTCTAATTTAGGTGAATTATCGTTTGAGGACCTTTTATTAAGTTCTTCTTATTATAATAATTATGCGGGCGCATGTAGCTCTAATTTTACAGAGGAAGCATCTTCATATTTTCCAACACTGTATTCAGTTTTGCAACCGGAAATAGTTAATAGAAGATCAACAATAACTGATCTATCCCAGGATGCTACTTTAATTATTAAAGATGTAACTGCAGATTCTGAATATGATAGACTTTATGAAAATGAATTAAAAGAAACTGCAATTTTAAGTAGGATGGTTCCTACAATAAATAAGTTTGCTCTTAAGGATGCATTTAATGCAAGGATGAAACCATATCTTTTAAATGTTAATGAGGCATTTGGAACTGACAATATATCTCCTGATATTCAGAGCGGAAAATCTAGAAATCCATTAGACTATAGCATGGAACACTTTCATATCTATGGAATCCCTACTATTTTTAAAGATACAGATTCAAATATTAATGAGTTGGATAGTTATATTGGATATGATTCTATTCTATTGAATTCAAATAATCCAGAATTAAATGTTGCAAATTTAAAAAGTTATACAAATGATTACTTTAGCAAATATTTTATTTGGGATGGAGCATTTAGAGATACAGTTTCAGTTACAAAAATAACAACTGGATCAGTTACCTTAATTTATTTTAGTGATATCGTTTCTTCAACTATTTTAACGTCTTCGACTACGGTAGTTAGATTAGATGGTGCAATTATAACGCTTCCAAGTGCTGGAAATATTTCAACAGTAGATGGAGCATCAATATTAAGCTTTTCTGGATCAAATCCAGGTTTTTCAATAAATGATTTATTTTTAAAAGATCAAATTTCTTTTGTAAAAGATAGATCTAAAAAGTTGTACTCTAACTTCGATAAAGGATCTCAATATAAATTTGCATCGACAGTATTTAGAGGTTTAAGATATACTTACAAGGCAAGAAAGGAATTCAATAAGGTTAATCCTACTGAATTTATTAGTAATACATTAGTGAATGATTATAAATTTGGTTCAGTAATTAATTTAACAGATGCGACATCAAACGAATATTCTATTGATGTTATTAAAAATGATGCATTTGATTTTATTTGTATCTATATTAACTTACAATTAAATCCAAATGATGTAAACGAATTGACTAGAAAGGTTCTGTATGAATTGGTACACTCTAAATTAAATGGAACTTACAATAATTCTGCAATGAGTGGCACATTAGATTTAAAACATGCAGCATGGACAAATGGTCCAGTAACCGTAAATGGAATTCCAGATAATTTGGGAAATCAAACTAAATTTGAAAGTCAATTAACTCTTACCGAAAGTGGAGGATATTCATATTTGGTTTTTAACTGGCCATTAAATGGTTCAGATCAATATGCATTAAAAGTTCTAAGTGTTTCTAATGATTCATCAATTATTGTAGATGGATATCCTAGAGTATGGGCAAATGGATCATTAGGTACAGAGTGGACTGGTGTTGCAGGTATTTCTATTAATGAACAGAGCGTAATACCATACACCTACATCGGTGGAGGTTATAATGCATTTAAATCTATATTAGAATCTTTACAGGCATCGAGCTTTGCAAATTTATTTAATCAATTTTCAACAAATATTAATTATACAACAATTAGCGCTGATGGAACAGAATCAGTAAATAATTTTGTATTAGAAATCGATAATGGTACTGCATTTGCAAAGGCTTCTTACATTGAACCTTCTGTGGATTCAGATAAACCTAATTCATACAAAATTACATCACAGGATGTCGGTAAGATTATTACTGAAAGAAGTGATCCATATTTTACGGCGATGCGAAGAATGAATGGTTTATATAACCCATTGGTAAAAGATGTTGTTGCATTCACAGATATTTTTACAGAATACAAAGCTTATGATACTAGCGGATCGGTAGATTATAGAAAGAAATTAATCTACGATAAATTTAATAGATTAGGAATCGCATTTGATACCTATATTTCTACAAATGAAAATGGATTTGGTCTATTATATAACTATTATTTCCATAAAGTAAATCCAGAGGCACCTGATTCTACATTGAAATTGTCAACATCATCTGATAAATTACCTCTATATCCAAAAATTGGTGAGATCGCGATTGATAAGAAAACGATGAATGTTTTAGAATCTAAGTATTCTCCAACATATTTTACAAAAGCTTCTCCGAATAATATTTCTTCGACGGCATATGGAACCCTAAGTCCTATTGAAAAGACAGCGTTCTTGGCATCGACGATAATGAAGGTTGAAAGTCAATATCAAATAACTAATTTTACTTCGATGAACGTTAGTTCATTGGATCAAATGAATACGATTAGAACAAATGATTCAGAAACCAGTTCGATAGTTTGGTTCGAAGATACGGACAAAGTATATGCCGACGTTTACATTAAAAAATCTATGTTTGCTAAATTATTAGCAGATGGTATTAAATATAAATTCGATGACTATGTTAGTGCTAATCATTCATACGGTGATGTAACGACAACCCTGGATGATCTTATAGTTTATACTGATAATAATATTGTACCAAGATTTAATTTAGGCAGCATTGTTGTATATGCCAGAGAGGGTAAAGATATTTCAACAGAATTTTTAAGTGTTGATAATCCATCATTGATTGATACCTCAGTATATACAATGCAAACCAATTATCAGACTCAGACATTTCCTACGGATCGACTTGGATTTAGACTAATATATAATAAGAGGCCAGGTTATAATTATCAATTTGAGCTCCTAGTCAATATAATTTCTTAACATGTCAATAATAATTACAGAAATATACAATTCAGATGCCGATGGATCTGGCGTATTTTTATCACCCGAAAAGGTTGAAAAAATAAATGCTAACTTCCAGCAGATTGAATTGAATCATGGAGGACCAAATGGTCCACAAGGAGCGCAAGGTGACCCTGGAGATGATGGATCCAAAGGAACAACCGGAGCGCAAGGTGACCCTGGAGATGATGGATTTGCTGGACCACAAGGAGATGAAGGACAATCGGTTTGGTTAAAGAATACACTTATAACAAGCGATAATGATACCCTAAAGACAAATCAATTTGGAAAGTTAAATCCAACCACGATTGAAATTGGAGTGTCAAGCTCATCAGCAGATTATAACAATCCGACTACCAGATTAAAAACTTTACATACTTCTGATAAGAACACATATAACCTTTCTTTAAAAACTTCAGATTCTGATAATAGATCTCATTATAATTTTTATTATGATTCAGTTGGATCACAAATAGTTTTAGAAGAGAGCTTTGATGAAAATGCATCTGGAATTTTGGTGGATGCTGCATCGCAACATAATTATTCTGGTTTTATTGAAATTGATGGTGGATTAACAAGTTCAGTTGATTCAATTTTAAATTCAGGATCAGAGATGCACATAGGTGCTCAATTTAATGTAGCGAGTCCAGTTGCAAACTATGTTGTAAGATCTTCAGATAGTAGTGGGAGCGTAAGTTGGGCAAGATTAAGAGATTTAATCGCGTTGTTTCCAATCGGATCAATTATTGGAATCGATCCTTCGTATTTTAATTCAACTAATTTTTATTTAAACGAGACAATACAACAAACAGGAACTCCAATTCTACAAAATAGAACCGGAGCCGGTATGGCAAACACCCTTTTCGAAGGATGGTATGCATGTAATGGACAAACCTGGACTATTGGAACTCTTAATTATACTCTTCCAAACATAAATGCATTTAAATATAACATTGCATCAAATGACGGAGGACAGACAGAACAAACATTTGGACCTGCAGATCTTTCAATGCTTGCAGGCGCAGAAGTTACGCTAACAATGCCGTATTCCAGTGGATATACAATCACTTCGACAATTGTAGATTTTGCAAGCACTGGAGAACCAGGAGTGATAGATTTTCCGAATACTGGAACTGAATATGGAGATACAAAATTGATCTATATATGTTATTTAGGACAAACTGGATTTACATGGGAAACTGGAAGTTATGTTCCTCCTACATTAAATAATATTGATTTAGGTTATGATACAAGTTCTCAAGCATCTGCATGCGCTGCTGGAACAAATACATTTAAAGCAGATTTTTCTGTAGAAGATTGGACGAATTTAAGTAACAATCTTATTGGTCTGCATCTTTATAATATTGATGGAGTAACTCTTGCAACATCTGGTTTTTACAGTTACGGCGGAGTGGTTAGATATTGGGTTTCTCCTGCGTTTAATGGTTCAAATTATGTTGGATCATGTCCAACAACATCTCAGATATTAAATGCGATGCATAGCGCAGTTATTTTTGATCTAAATTATTCAAATGGAAATCCTCCAACTGGATTTAATGTTACTTTATATGGTGATAATTCAAATTTAATTAGTGCTACCAAATTATTTACAAATGCACAAGGAACAATTCCAGCACCGACAGGTTGGTACAGAGTCGGTACACTATTAAGATTCTGGGATAATGGATTAAATTCATTTGATGGAACAAATATAGATGGAACCATAATAATGAATGCAAATAGAGGTGTACCAGATGCACCGGTCACAGGATTTACATGTGTACAATCCGCAACGGCATCAAATGCATGTTTGGGTTTTGGAACTCAAATGTTTGTTTATACACTATTGGGTAATTTAGAAAATACAGCAGATTCAACACTAACTGCATATATAAATTCAAATAGTGATTCTACTGCCGAAGGAACAGAAGCAATGTTGCAAATAACACAAGGATATTACTATAGCGATTGGGTAGTAGATATTGAAGGAACAGTGTATAATAGGTTTTCAATAAGCAATGGAATATTAGGCATCAAAAATACTTGCACATAATTAAAATAGATACATAGCTATATAGAAAAAGATATACAAACATGATTGACAATCTTAAAGAAATATTAAATACCGATTCTGATCAGCAAAAGTTGGACAAGATTAATTATAATTTTGACCAAATTTTGGTGAATGGCGGTGGACCAATCGGATCCCAAGGCGCTCAAGGTGCTCAGGGTTTTGATGGTTTGACTGGTGATACCGGTCCACAGGGAGCTCAAGGTTCAACAGGACCTCAAGGTGCTCAAGGTACAATCGGTTCAGAATATTGGAATTCAAATATTGGAAGTAACAATGATACTTTAGTACCGATCCAGGTAAGCGGAAAGATAAATCCACCGACCATTATGATTGGTGTTGATTCAACTGATCCTATTTATGGAGATGTGATTTCTGATACGGCGATGTTGGTAAATAAAAAGTCTAATGTTTATATCGATAACATACAAATGACTGATGACAGCGTAAATGCAGTTACCGCAGCAACTAGCTTCTTAAGAATTGAACTTGGTTCCGGAAATGTAGTTACAAAAACAGAAGGATTTGATAATACAACAATAGCAACTCTTTCTAAAAAGAATGCATCTAAATATATTTTTTCTGATGGTACCAATGACATCGTTACCATAAATGCAAGTCAATTACTTGCAAATACACCAGCAATCTTTAATGCAGGAGCAACAATAAATAACTACTTAAAAGTTAATGTTGGATCACCTGCTTCTGGACAAATTCTAGCTAGTACTGATACAAATGGTACCGTAGCTTGGAAATCAGTTTCAGATTTAGGAGGTTCAGTTCCAATTGGTACAATCATTCCAATCTTAACATCTGTTTTTACAAACACTAGTAATTTTGCGCAAAGCGTTACATTACCATCAGATTCTGATGTATTAGAAGTTGCGTATGGTAGAGGTATTGGAAACTATGCAGGATGGTATCTTTCAAATGGTAAAACATGGGAGAATGGTGCTACTTCATTTTCAACGGTAGATCTTTGTTCATTTAGTTATACAATTGATAATAACACAAATAGACCTGCGGGATCCGGTCAAGGAGCTGCATCGGTAACAAATAGCATCATTGCAATACCAGGAGGTTCAGATACATCGATGGCTGCAGCTTACGCTTCTCCTACATATACAATAACAACAACGCTAAATACCGCAACAGATAATATCTACACTGCTGGAAGTGGAACGCAATACAACCTATACAAAATGGTGTACATTGTTTATTTAGGAGCTGATAATTTATATTGGGAAGATGCTGGAAACCAAGGAGGATCAGGATCTAATGTAACATTCACAAATATAACGCTTTTAAATAATACTAATAATACAACTGATTCTTGTAGTGGTACACCTGCTGGATATGACATTGTAATACCTTCTACGAATTCAACATTTGCAGCATGGCAAGCTTACAATAATTCAACGTTCCCAACGGCATGGAGAGATGATACACTTGCATTTTCTGAAACTGGTTCTACGGTATATGTTTATTATACAGGTACAACAAATAAAGTATCTTCAGGATATTATGCAATCAATGGATATATCAGATACGTTACTTCTGGAGTATTGATTGGAAATCCAATTGGTACATTAGAGGGAACAAATGCAATGACATGTGTAAATGCGGTTGCAGAATTTGATAACGTTGGATCTGGTGTTCATACATATACGACTTCAGCGAACACAACAATTACGATGTACGCATCTAAAACATTATTACCCGTAGGATACGATGCTGGTCCATCATATCAATGGGAAAGAAGTGCAGACAGTGGAACAACATGGAGTAATGTTGTAGGGGCAACGGGTGCAACGTATGATGCAAATGAATCAGCAGTAGGAACTTATTTATACAGAGTATTGATTAGATTGCAAGACAATAGTGCAGTACCTCCATCATACGGAGTATATTTCCAATCAAATGCAATATCATTAATTGTAGCTGCTCCATATACTATTTTAGGTCCAACATATGTTGATCTAGATAATACAAACGTCGGTGGAGTTATCAATGTACAAAATGCTCCAGTAACAATAACATTAAAAACGTTTGGTGGTGCAAGTTCTGGACATTGGACAAGTTCACAATTAAATATAAGTGGAATTGGACAGGTGAATGGATATGCAGACGGATATTTAACAGATACGCAAACCCTTGATATATCTTCAAATGGAACTTATTCATATACATTAATTTTAACAGGGCATAATGGTTCTGCTGGCAATAATGCATCAATATCTTAATTCTTTAATCTATGTTAAATTTAAATCTTACACGAAACACAATTATTTTTGTAGTAGTAGCTCTTTTTATTCTACTATTTCTAAGAGAGTGTAATTCAAATTCAAATTTGAAACAACAATTAGTAGCCGCGAATACAACCGCAACTACCAATTATAATAACCTATTAGCAGCACAAGATACCATCAAGGTATATAAAAATACTGCTGGAGATTTGGTAGCTGAAAAAAGAAGTTACACTTTTGATACTGAAAATTTTGAAAAACAATATTCAAAATTAAGTAATCAATATTCAACTGCTCTATCTTTAAACAAAAATTTGTCTAACGTTAATTCACTTTTAAAATCTCAATTGACTTTAAAAGATACAATTAAAGTTTCTGGATCGATCGCTACAATTAATGATACAACAGATGTTTTTAAGATCAATGATTTTAAAGATTATGGAAATGGAAACAATAGAACATTTAATGGAAACGTGAAGTTTTCTTTTATTAAAAATAAATTTAGTGTTCAAAATTCAGAGTTTGATATTCAAGAAAATATTAAATTGTATGCAGACATACAAGACAATAATGGTTACAAGTCTCTTAAAATGAGTACTTCTTATCCTGGAATTAAATTTGATTCTATTGAAAATATAAACTTGATAAATAATAAACTAAACGAAAAAATCCAAAAGAAAGCAAGATGGTCGATCGGATTTGGGGTTGGCTATGGCGCATCTTTAATCAATGGACAAATAATACAATTCGGACCGACTATCGGAGTTGGATTGTACTGGAGTCCTAAGTTTTTACAATTTTAAAATAATAAAAAAGAATGGCTCAATCTTCTAAATTTTTAAGGTTAGATCCGGATGTCTTATTAGAATTCATCTATCACGATCAATCGAATCCTACTGCTACTGAAATTACAGTTGGCAATAGCGGAAGCCATGTCAAATTTTTAAATACTATAGCATCTGACAATACTCAAACCCGTTATTTAATAAATGAATTGGGTGGAGATGTTGTTAACTTTACAGTTACGTTAAATGGTGCATACATCGTTATTAACGATTTTGCGTCGAGAGAATTACAATTACAAAACGGAAATACTTATATTTTTAACCTTTCAGCATTACCAACACCATCAAACTTTGTAATAAGTGGAGGTGGAAGTTTAACAGTGCAAGGAACTAACTTGATTTATTCTCCAAATACAAATGGAACATATCAATATTCATATACTGGAGCAGCAAATGTAAATTACAATGCTGGAACCATTCAAGTTAGAAACAAAGTAAATCCTTACTATACTTTACCAGAACAAGAAACTGGAAACACCATTAAAACTGGAGTTGGAGAGGTTGGAAGATATTATGCGATTGTTGATAACACTGACGGTACCCGTTTTGCCTTATTGGACAATGCATTAACTTATCTTTCTGATCCAAGCTGGACTGGTACAACTGCTCAAAATTTAACGTATCAAACGATTACTAACAATTTAGTAAATTATGATACCGTTAGACTACACTTAAGAACTGGATTCTCATTTGGAGCAAGAGGCTTACAGGGTTTTATCTTTCAAATTAAATCAAAGAGAAACTCTGGAATCTATAACTTCTTTACCTCTTTAGCGTACTTGAATTTTTCAAGTTATGAAGTTCAGAATCCTTCACCATTTGTTTTAGCTGGAACTCCATTCTCTAAATTTATCGAAGTTAAAGTTCCATCATTGGTGGATATGTTTAATTCAGCGATCAATTTAGATTTTGAAACTGCGTTCTTTGGATCAGCAGATCCTACAAGTTCGATAGCATTAAATCCAACTGCAAACTATGAAATTGCATTTAAATTAATTAATAGCTTAGTACAAGTTAATAATGTTTATTATGCAGATACTGGCCATGAAACTGATGTTACTATTGCACAGCAAGATGAATATCAAGATATTACTGCAGTAATCGCAGAAGCTGGAGATGGAGATTACTTTCAATTATATGGAGAAAAAGATGGTTCAATATCTAACTTCTCTCAATATATTTTAAATAGATTGACTACTAGTAGCGATGACATCACTGTATTTTATGATATTGAAATCTTAGAACAAATTGGTTTGGCTTTTGCTTCAACCTTTACAGGTTCGTATGTTCAAACTCAAAACTTTGATACTCCAATTAATTTTAGACCAATAATTCAAAATGCAAATATTGCAGCTTCATTTATGATTAATTTGAATTTAAGAATCTACAATGAAACTGATAATACTCAAATATTAAAGCAAGCTTCTTTAATCTATAATAAGCCATCGAAATATGGCAAAAAGATGTTGCAACTTGGTATTGGAAATAATGTAGTGAACAAGGTTTATAACACGATCGTATCTACTGCAGCAACAGGAGCAATAGAAACCTTTATCAATTCAATTAGACCTACTGTTGGAGAAACCAGATACGTTCCAGTTGCAGTTGAAACTGTAAATATAATGGCTGGAAATTCTCAAGCTACTTTAAACGGTACCACAATAACAACAACAAGCCCATTAAATTATCAACCGCAAGGATCTGGTGTTATGACCCTTTCTAAAGTTGCAGATAATTTTATTAAATTTATAATTGCTCAACAAACAGGAGATTCGATGACTGCAGTTTCATTAGTGAATGCAGATTCAGTGAATCTTTTAATTAAGAGTGGCTCAGTAGAACAAAGCATTGCCGCAGACTATACATTTCCAGATATCGATCTAAGCAAAGGAGAGGTAATATTTAAAATACCGAAATCAGTTGCAACGAGATTCGATCAACCTGATGTGAATGCAGCAAATGATAAGTTCTACATTAACTTAACGAATGGTGGAAGTTCTTCAACCTTATATTACGGAATAGTCAACATTGTATAATGATATTAAATAGTAGAAATAATTTATTCAACTTCCAGTTCCCAAGGAACTTTGTACCTAAGGAAGTATCTGATCAATACTCAAAGTATTTGAACAGGATGCCTGGTAATATTATTACGGAGCCGATAGATTTTGTAAATTATGCAGTGCAAGGAATTAATCTTCCAGGTTTAACGTATGAGCCGACCACCCAACAAAATTTTGATGGTACCATAAGATACTTTAGAGGATCTCAACCAATACAAAATTTGATACAAAGAGAATTTACAGTAACAATGCAATTGCTTGATGGATTTATCAATTATTGGATCATGAGAGACACTATGTTGTATTACTATTCTCAGGGTGAAAATGAGCCATACATTGAAGATTTAAAATTACAATTGCTAGATGCTGAAGGTATCGCATTGGCTTCAGTTCTTTTTGAAAGACCTCTACTAAAAGAAATTTCAGAACTAGATCTTAACATGAGCAGCAATACTGCAGAATTTAATACGTTCACATGCCAATTCCAATACAATAGATACAGTGTTATCCTAGAAATAGACTAATATATAGAATATGAAACAAGATTTTAAAACGTTCGAAGATTATCTAAACGAGCAAAATGTTACCGATAAAGAATGGGGAATGTTACGTGAGTCATTGACTTCGGAACTAACTCCGCAATTGGAAAGCAAAATTGATCTTGCGATTGATGAATTTATGAGCAACTATACCGATGCGAATGGAGTTATTGATATCGAAAGATTCAATGAAGAACTTACAAATGAAGGTATCTTAGGTTCAATCATCGGCGGACTAACTGGATTTGCTCTTGGATCTACAGTTGGTAAAATAGTTGCTAGAGCATTAGGCGTACAATCTGGATTATTGTATGATTTATTAACATCAAGATTAGTTGGTGCCGCAGTCGGTGCAGCTCTTGGCAATAGAATCTAATATGAACATAGTCGCAATCGACTTTTCACTTAACTCTCCTGGTATCGTAGTTCGAACTCATGAAAATGAGCTCAAATTCTTGTCTTATATGAAAGCTGGTGGTACCAAGTCAGAAATTAGGATGCAGGAAGAGTTAACTCTGCAAAATGATATAGACTTTAAGATTCAACCCGGATTTGAAACCAGTAAAGAGTTCTCCGAAAGAGAGTTAACCAAATTGAATCGGTACATTACTATGGCTGAAGACATGATCGAAATGATTATCTCGGCTGGAGTTGCAACTGATTCACATACGATCTTTGCATTCGAAGGTGTTTCTTATGGTAGTGGGGGTGGAGGAACCAATAATTTAATCGATCTAGCGGCGGCTGCAGCCATCTTTAAATATTCTTTATTAATTCGGTTTCAGCATCCTGATAATAATATTCTTACGGTAGCTCCGACTTCGATCAAGAAGCATGCTGGTGGGGGTAGATTAAAGAAAAGAGAGCTCTGGGATGTTTTTGTTCAAAATACATTAGAAGACGATTCTCTGTCGGGAAGCGGTGTTTGGAAGTTCGCGGTAGCGCTTGAAGTCGGTGCTAAGGTCCCGAAGCCCTTTGATGATTTGGTGGACGCCTATTTCCTGTCCCTGTATATCCAGTCTCTGGCTTTAAGCCCCTCCTAGAACCCTTTCAACCAATGGAACCATAACTTATATTCTGTGTAGGCCCTTTTGTTTCAAGATTCTTAAAGTTTTTTTAAAGTATTTTGGGAAACAATAAGAGAGTGAGATATATAATATGTATGGAAAATCAAGTATTCGATTTAGATTCATCATTAAACTCATCAGATCATTTTGACCTATTCGACGCGTTAGCAAAAATGGTTTCTCTTAATAAGATCACATCTATTGAGATGGAAGATCTATTGAGTAAATCTGGCCTAATTAAAATAAAGGCAGGTCAATATAAGAACGAAGATGGTGATTTATTGTTTATGAATGTGAAACAATAGGAAGATTCTCCTTATAATTAAAGTTATCAACGATTAAACGTTTAACGAATTAACCAATTTAAAGAAAATTAAAGTATTAAAGACATGGCAGATTTTGACATCTTCAATCTCGGGGTCAATGATGTTGACACCCACGAAACCCAATCATCTGGTTCAGGTAATGACCTTTACAAACCAGCAGCCGATCAAGGCAAAGACGGAACTTACAAAGCACTTATTAGATTTGTTCCAAACCCAACCAACCCCCGCAATTCATTAATTAAGAAGTACGTGCATTGGCTTAAAGATGCCGGCGGTGAAGGTAAATTAGTTGATTCTCCATCCTCTATTGGCGAAAAATGTCCAATCGCAGATGCATTCTTCAAGTTACGTAAATCTGATTCAGCAGTGGATCGTAAGATGAGCGAAACATTAAAGAGAAGAGAACAATATTATGCATTGGTTAAAATCATCAAAGATCCTCAGTTCCCAGAATTTGAAGGTACTTACAAGGTATTCAAATTTGGTTACAAAATCAAAGAGAAGATCGATGAAGAATTAAAACCAGCATTCGGTGAACCAACCCAGGTATTTGACCTATTCCAAGGTAAGAACTTCGAATTGATTATCACCCGTCAAGGTGACTATAACAATTATGATAAGTCTAAATTCTCAGCAACAAAAAGTGCTCTTTTAATTAAAGGTACTCCAGCTGAAAAGAATGCAGAGAACATGGCTGCAATCAGAGCCGAATTAGATAAAGCTCCAACATTAACTCCATACGAATTTAAAGCATGGGATGATGAAACAAGAGACTTTGTTAATTCAATCTTAAGACAGTATTTAAATCCAGGAAGCGCAATGGATGAAATCGTAAGTAGCAGAAAATCTGCAAAGACTGCAGCACCAGTTGCTGAAAGCACAGATGATTTCTCTTTCGATACAACTCCAACTACAACTGCTACTGCAACGAAACCTACAAAGGCAGCGGCTCCAGCAGCAAACGTAGAATCTTCTGATGATTTAGACTCTTTTTTGAATGACCTCGACTTATAAAATATCAGAAGA
>Ga0214237_1000009_pt1 | contig 100980 bp, 130 predicted proteins | sample TroBogypolimnion_42_FD_153075 | JGI IMG/M metagenome (GOLD analysis project Ga0214237, IMG submission 153075) | Freshwater microbial communities from Trout Bog Lake, WI - 29JUL2008 hypolimnion | ecosystem: Environmental > Aquatic > Freshwater > Lake > Hypolimnion/Profundal zone | place: Trout... | reverse complement strand
TTTACCAATTTGTTCTTTCGCTTGTTCAATGTGATTCGAATAAAGATGAGTATCACCCAAGTTTCCAATCAATTCATCAGGAACCATGTTAACCATTTTAGCAATGATCTCAAGTAACAAACCGTATGAAGCTATGTTGAACGGTAAACCTAAGAATGTATCTACTGAACGTTGATTCCACATTAAAGAGATTGCTCGTTTAGGAACACCTAATTCATCTAGATTTTCATTAGTTGCACGTTTAAATAACAGATGTAATTTATCTTCAGTTATGTATTTTATAGGAATTTCGTATCGTTCTTCGAAACTCAACTCTCTTGTATAAACTTGAAATCCGTAATGACAAGGTGGAAGAACCATTTGGTCTAATTCTCCAACATTCCAAGCATTAACCATTAATCTTCTTGAATCTGGATTTGTTTTAAGGTCATTAATAAGATTTTGGATTTGATCAACATAAATGTCATAATCGGGATTACCCATATGACCTTCGCCACGACCAGATTTCCATTTTCTCCATTGAGCACCATAAACAGGTCCTAATTCACCCCACTTCTTAGCAAAATCATAATCGGTTTTGATTTTTTCAATGAATTCTTCTTGTGTTAAATGCCTAACAGGATGTGGTGATATTAGAGCAAATCCTATCTGTATGCACCATCCTTTACCCATATTTTTATATAGTATATTAGTATCTTCATTTTGAATAGTAGGTAATGGATATTTTAGATAATTAGAAAAGGAATCACCTACCCAAATATGACAGCCATTATCCACAAGGTATCTAATATTTGTATCACCTTTTAAAAACCACAATAGTTCAGTTACAATGCCTTTAAAGTACATTTTCTTTGTTGTAAGTAAAGGAAAACCATCACTCATTTTGTGACGAATTTGTCTTCCAAAAACTGATATCGTACCAGTTCCTGTGCGATCAGTTTTTTTAACTCCTTTATCTAAGATGTCTTGAAGTAACTCTTGGTATTGTTTATCTAATTTATTCATAAATCGTTATGTATGTATCTTTATTATTGTTTATTCAAAAAATATTCTTGCACTTATTATATCGCAACAATGACAAAAAGCACATAATGGAGACATAATTCTTTTATCTTTTCTATAATCTTCACCCTCACCATGAATGTATTTTAAAGCTTCAATATGTTCTTCATTTAATGTAAAATCAAACTCTTTAATTAATCTTTCCCTAATTTGAGAATCTGTTTCAATAGTAGAATCACAATACTTGACTGGTTTTTCTATGTCATGTAAAAATAAAACCAACATAGCATCGGATAAAGTAAAATCTAGTTTTTTTCGTTTAGACAAAGATTCATATAGAAATTCAGCATAATCTAAAATATCACTAATATGATTATAATAACCACCCGCATATGCTTGATGGTTATGTGAAGAACCAGGAGCATCTGGGTATTTTTCTATTAAATATTCTAATAAATTTATACATTTGGCTTTATTAGTGTAATTTATTTTTAAATAAATGTGAAAAAATATATTATCAATTGCTGATTTTCCTGTATATTTCATTATATCTTTATAAAATATTCCTGTGGACTTAACATAAAATACCTTAGCCAGTGCTTGTTCTTTATTCATATTTTCCTATGTTTATATAAACCAACGTATTTACCCTCTTTAATAACATGAAGAAAGATATGCCCGTCTACAATTACGTTATCCTGAAATGATGCGTCCTTATTGTGTTTAAGACTCCATTCTTCATTTCTTTTTATTTTAAGCTTTAACAATTCGTTATTCATTTTGCTTTCTTTTCTTCTAAGCTCAACAATCCTTTTCCGTACTTTTCAACACGTTCTTTATACCTGGTTTTTATAGTTTCTTCTATAGGTAACGGATTACCGTCTTCGTCTATTCGAACAAACTTGATATGAGTTTGTGTTACGATATCTTGGGCACCAGTATAAACATTATGTTTTCTTACCTCAATATACAAAGTAACTGATGTATTTCCAAATTCAGTTACCTCACCGTATATCTTGATTAGGTTGTTTACTTTAACAGGCTTTTTAAATAGCAACTCGTCTATCTTGAGTGTAACCACCCTTGGCGTGTCGCAGATTTGCATTGCATAGGAGGCAGAGGCATCGTCTATTAAGGACATCATTGTGCCTCCAAACATGTTATCGTGTACCCCTATGTCTGATTTCTTACAGATGTATGTTGTGATTAGTTCCATTATTAATCTTTAAAGTATAGTATATTATATTTTAATTTTTATATTAAAAATATCTAAATATTGATTCTTTATTTAACTCAACATCAGCCCATATACCATTAGTTGGGTCAAAATGAATCTCAACTTTAGTTTGATGTTGAGAATGCATTGATACCCAATCTTTAATTATATATTGAATTTCATCACCTAAAAATCCAAATTTAGATTCTGTATTTAATTTTTTTGTTATACTTTCTCTAGGTGTCATAACTTTTATTTTTATAAAGATAAAATAACGATTTTATTTAGCCAAATTTATTTTTAAATCTTTTTGGAGAATATGTTTTAGTATTAACTTTAGATTCAATTCGTTTTGATGGAGCAGGTTTTCTACCTCTTTTAGAGTATACTTTAGTTGTTGTATCTTCTATTTCTTTACTTATTAAAATATTTTGCTTATGCATTATTTTTAATAAATGATCTCTACGTAAAATATAATCTTTATTTTCCATAATTTTTATATGAGTTAACAGTTACTTCTCCGTCCGTAATGATAAGATATTCTCCTGAGGTACCCAAACAATCTATAAAATAATATCTATCACCTGTTGCTTTACCTTCAATATCTATTTGTTTCATTGAGGTGTGTCCAACAACTTGGATTATTTCTTTTCTTAAATAATCACGGTTTACTTCCATTAATGACTTTGGTCTAATCCAAATGGGTGTTTGCCATAGATCATCTCCATACGCGTTAAATCCATTAAACATGAATGCTAAGGGTTTATATTTAAACATTTCGTTTAAATCAACCACCATTGATTCTACATTCCAATTTGTTTTACCAAACGTTTGATCCATGAACTGTTCACTAACACCAGCATGAGTAAATACAAAATCCCCAAAATTGTAAGCCATTTGAAGATGATGTCTATTTTCATCTATTACTTGAATAATATTTGGAGCAATACCTCTTTGATAACCACTAGTTCCACAATCCCCAATTTCTGGGAAATAATGATAATCATGATTACCAATTAACATTATTACTTCTGTTTTTGTATTTTGTTTATATTCAATAATTTCTTTAAAATTATGAATTTGGTCTACTCCGGGAATATCGAATGAATCAAAATAGTCTCCTATAAAGATTACTCTATTTGGATTTTCGTGTTCAATTATTTTTTTCCAAACATCTCTACCGTGAATGTCACCAATCACTATACTGCGTTTATTTATATTTCCATTTGTATCCATGTCTCCTAATATTATTGTTTTCATATTTATTTATAAGATGTATGTGTATGATACTTTTGATGTAATAAAGCGTTATATTTATTTTCTATTAAAAAATACAAATGCTTATATACACTATGTTGATGATATTTTTTATAAAATGAATGGACTAATGTATAACAATTATTTGCTTGTTCTATAGTTTTACAAGATTCAATAATCTTTTCAATCCATATACCTACATCACCATAATGTTTACTTGTTGCGGACATTTTTCTTTGATTTAGATTGAATTTGTTTCATTTGTTTATCTATTCTTTTTTGTATTTTAGCTTCTTTTAATTTTGAATCCCAACCTTTAATTATATCTTTTTTATACTCAATTATTATTTCAATAGGGCCAGTACTTTTTTTTAAATCATATTTCCATACTTCAGTTGAATCATTATTTTCATAATGCACCTCAAATTTGTTTGGACGAATATTATCTTCAACTACTGGTGGTCTTCCTCTCATATATTATTTAGATTTTAAAAGATTTTTTACTTCTTTCATATGTTTACATTCACCTGTTTTTGATCTTCTCACCCCGGCACAATTACATTTTATTTCATCTCCTTTTTTTACCACAGTATAAAATGTTCCTGGTTCACTTGAGGATTCAAATCTCCAATTCTCTTCTTTTATATTTTCATTTATAGTCTTTTTAACCCCATCATAGTCTGGTTTAATCCATTCTATATCATCTAATGTTGCTTCAAGATGAACAGGTATCCAACTTGGAACTATAAATTTCTTTCCAGTTATATTACTAATATGAAATGTTGGAGGTAAATAATGTTCATATCTATATTTCATAACCTTAAATTACAACTAAAGGTAAAAAACATTTTTTAGTTTTCCAAAAATATTTCAGAGTTTTCTTTTTTAGAAATAATACCATTTAATTCTAAACTTAAAGCTAAACACATCATTTTTGTACCTTCAGGATCATATTTAATTACATCTAATATTAAATTATCAGGCATAGATAAAAAAAACTCTAAAGCAGTCATTGGTACATTAACGTCCCTGTCTTCTATAATTGCGTTCTTTTCTATCATGTTTGTTATAAGACTTTTTTGCTTTACCTTTTTTTCGTTCTCCAAAGCTTATTTTATTTGGGTTGTTGTTTGCGGGACTTGCCATTTTTTTCTTTATTTTTTAATATATTAATTGTTTCAACTATCTTTTGACAATCTTCATATCTTTCTTTTTCAACAAAATATTTAAGATTTTCTTCTAATGTTTCTATAAAAAACTTTTTTTCTAATGTTATATCTAATGTTTTATCTTCTTCTAATATATTAAATGATAATACATGAATATGTTGTTTTTTAGTATTAATATTATTAAGAATAGAAGATATAATAGATTCAGCTATTTTAAAATCTTTATTATCTATCATATCTTGAAGTTCATCATCATTGTTTACTATTATTTCTGGGACCATTTAGAATAGATTTAAAAATTTTAAACTTGTTTCTTTTTCTTTTAATTTATTAAATTTTTCTTCATTATCTAGCATTTTAGTTGCTAGTTTTTCAAGATGTTTAGATTTTTGTTTTTCATAATTACGAACAATCTCATCATGTTTTTTATGTTTTTTCATAATATGGTTTATTATAAATATTAAACCCTCGATATAAATTCAGAACCATCGTCTGGGGGTTTATTTTCATATAAACCTAATTCTCTAAATCGTTGTTTAGTATATTCATCTATTTCCCAATCTACTTGTTTTTCTTTAGCAGGAACATGATCTTCTGTTATTTCTATTTGTCTATCAGTGTATAAATCAGCTACATAAAGATAATAACAATTATAACATAACATTTCAAGATTGTTTAAAGTATAATGTTGTTTATTACCATTTTTAAAATGCAATATAAGAGGCATTTTATAATCTAATAAACGACGTTCATGAAAACCACATTTATAACATTCTTCCTTTAAATAACCACCTTCAATAAGTCTATATTTAATCTTTTGAGGGTTAAAATTAGATGGATCTGCTCTACCTTCAATTATATCCAATATAGCTGGTACTTTTCTACCAAATGGAGTATGACTTAAAAATTTAGGTATACCTTTACCACTTTGATTTTTATGTTGATCAAATAAAGTACCTCCTTCTTTACCATCATAAAACACCATCCATTTTTTTAGATGTTGATATGAACAGTTTAAATATCTAGCAGCAGCTCTAACAGATTTAGTTTTATCCATAGCTGCTACTATCTCATTTTTACTTAAAGGACGAGCTTTAGGCATTATTTTTATTATCTACAGTTGTTTTAGTATTATTTATACTATTATTGATCTCAGATAAATCGGTTTGTATTATAGGCATAGTACGTTTTCTGAATTTATTTTCTTCTTCAGAATATTTAACATAATCATCATGATCTAAAATAACTGTTTCAGTATATGTATGGTCACCTTTTCCACGTTGCACTATAACTGGTTTTTTAGGTTTAGCATCTGAACAATTAACGCATGTATGAGTATTAGGTAAAATTTTTAATCTCGCTGGAGGTATTTGAACTCCGCATTTACAGAATCGTGTTGTTTCCATTTTTATTTTTTATTTAATATTTTTTTCTATAAAATTCCATAAATCATTTGGAGTTTTTATTTTTATTTCTTTTGGTTCTTTACCTTCTTCTTCAAGTATTAAAGGATATATTTTTCCATTTTCATCTACTCTATCATATAAATACCAGAATATTAATTCATAAATATTTTCACCATATTTTAATAAAAACATATTTTCAATTACCATCCAAAATGGATCTTCATAATTACATAAATCAACAGCGAACCCACCTATTAAAACTTCTACACGTTTAATACATTGTTCTAATAAAGTAATATTCTCTATAAATATTTCTTTTTCTTTTTTCACTTTAGTTGAGTTAGATTCTTCCATTTTTAATTTTTGTCCAAAGTTTTTTATACTCATAATATTATTTTATTTTTTTAATACCATATATTTTTAAAAATGATTTTAAATCTAAGTTTTTCCTTCCAGCAAATATTTTAGCTGCGGATAGTCTAGATAAAGTTATGGCGCGATTTATTATTTCTTGTTTAACATCATTTCTGTTATAAAATCCGTAAATCATATTTTTTATTTTAAATTATTTCAAATTCAATATCTATATTACCTAGTCCCCAATCATTAGTATTGTTTGATTTTTTAAACCATTCAACATATTCCCAAGCGTCATTATATGCTTTTGTATCACCAGTATATGATCCTTTATTAGTAGGATCTGATACTCTAGTACCATCTTCTTTAGTATAATAAGCACCATGTTCAATATGGAATAAAGGTGGATTATATAAATCTTTTAATCCAAAACCGTTTAATATAGCTTTCTTTTGAGCATTAGTATCTACAAAACAAGCAAATATCATATCTTCTTCAAATCCTTTTATTTTATCCCATACGTGTTTAGAAGCCATTTGAAAATCACCACAACAATTAATTAAACTAAATTTATCATTAGGTGTTACCATAGCTGGAAAATGTCTTTCTGGGATAGTATTGTATAATTCTTCTTGAAGTTGTTTCCAGTTTTCATGTCCGTATTTGTAAACTATATCTTTAGGTGCTTCACGTCTAGATATAGTGTAAAATGTATTTGAATCTAATGTTTCTATTAATTTTAATAAATCTTCACGTTTAGGTGGGATGATATCAATATTAGTTGAAACTATCCAATCACATTCACTTCTTCTAATCCCTATATTTCTACTTAATCCTTCATTACATTGTTGAGCTTGAGGATGTACTATAATTTGAGATACAACTTCAGGTGGTATTACAAAATGTTTTATTTTTCCTGTTTTAGGTAATTGATCTTGTATTTCCCATAAAAATGAACCTTTAGGAGAATTCCAATCAATATAAGTTATTTCATCAAATGTATCCAACATTGATTTAAAATGAATTAAACCACGTTCAAAATCTTTATACCCGTCATTTCTTCCAACAACAACCATGCCTATTTTAAGCATATTTAAATTCATAATTTTTATAATTTAATCTTTTATTTTGACTTATTTTATCCCCCATGTTATTTTTCTATTTTCATAATATTTTATTGTTTCGTATAAACCATCTTTTAATGAAGTGAATTGATAATCTAATAAATGGTGATTGATTAAATTTTTATTACGTGAGCCAACAAAAGCGTTGGTATCCCACTCAATTAAATTATAATCATAATCAACTATATTACATATTGTTTGAGCATATTCTTTTATTGAATTTGCTTTGCCTGAAGATAGGTTAAAAATTTGTTTATTCCAAGTTAAGGATTTAATTATTATATCAACAGCATCTTGAATATAAATTAATTCTCTAGTTTGGTTACCATCACCCCATAATACTACTTTATCACCTCCATTCTTAGCATTTACTATTTTTCTAATTAAATCAAATATAAAATGTTTATCATGTAAATCATATTCAGGACCATAAAAAACAGATGGTATTAAATAACTATAATTCATCCCATATTCTTGATTTAATGCTTTTAACCCAATTAGTAAATTACGTTTTATAGTACCATAAACTTCATATCCTGATTCTGGTTCACCTATTAAATAATTTTCTTCAAATTTAATTACATCATCATTATACCCACAAGATGAACCAAAAGTAATCATTTTAGCTTGTGATTGGTAATTTTTCCAAAAATGTAATATAGTATTGTTTATATCTGAATTAATAAGGAATTGTTCACCTGGATGTTTTTGGCAATATCCTCCAGCTGCTGTTTTCACAGCTAAATGAATAATATAATCTAATTTAGTTTCTTTATTCCAATTTAAAGTATATAGAAGATTATTACTACCAGTAGTGATAACATCATGATCTAATTTTTTTAAAGTAGGAACTAAATGTCTACCTACAAATCCTGTAGCTCCAGTTATTAATATTTTAGCCATTTATTTTTTTCTTAATAATGTTAAACCATTATTTACAGGTATGGTCATCCATTCCCATTTATTCAAATCTAATTCTTTAACAGCAGCATAAGGTCCACCATATGCCCATTCACCTTGAGTTTCATTTATTGGATAAAAATAATTAGGCTGATAATTAGATCCCATAAGATCATGAAGAACAATTATTGATTTATTATCTGTTAGTTTATCAATTAATTCAAGTTCTTTTTTGACATGAGGACCTGTATGCCAATCATCTATATAAACAAAATCATAATATTCTTCTTTATTAATTGCTTCTTCTAGAAATTTAATAGCATCTGATTTAATAAAAGTATAAATATCTTTTAAATCTTCAGGACATTTCCATAATGTTTGTTGAATATCAACGCATGTTATTTTTCCTTCAGTTAATGAAGCAGCTGCTATCATTGGTTCTGTAGTGTCACCAAATCTAACACCTAACTCAAGTATATTTTTACTTTTATTTTGCAATATTAAAGAAAATAAAGTCATTAAATGCCAATCACTATCTCTTGGAGTTGGAGATAAAGTAAAACTAAAACATCTTTCAAATAAGTTTTGTACTGATTCTTTCATTTTATAAGTTTGTAAAGTTATTATTTGAATTTTCTATTATTGGGTAAGCTTTAAGTAATTCTGCTATACCTGCTTCTAAACTATATTCTGGATACCAACCTAATGATTCCAATTTATTATTACTTACAATATAATTACGTTTATCTGGGTCTTCATTTATATCACTTTCAGTAATATAAAAATCAGGGATAAATGTTTTAATCGTTTCACATAACTCTTTTTTACTAATATTAGCTGAGCTTAGTCCTACATTATATGTTTGGTCTTTCATTTTATCAAAATTATGAATGGCAAACACAAATGTTTTAGCTACATCTCTAATATGAATAAAATTACGTTTAAAATGAGATTCAAATAAAACAATATATTTGTCTTTATATGCTTTATAAGTGAAATCATTCACTAACAGATCAAGTCTCATTCTTGGAGACATTCCAAATACAGTAGCTAATCTAAATGTAACAGCATTACCATTATTTAATAATGCTTTTTCTGCTTCAGTTTTAGTTACACCATATAATGAAATAGGAGTTAATGGTGTTTCTTCAGTACAATAGATTCCTTCTTGACCTATTCCATAACCACTATTTGTAGTTGGAAATATGATTTTTTGATCAGGACGAGTAACTTTAGTTAACCATTGTATTGCTTCTTGATTAGTTGCTACTGTTAATTCAGGATATTTTTTACAAGCAGGCATCCCTACAATACAAGCTAAAGGAATAATAACATTTGCTTCTTGTATTAGTGGAAGCATTTTATCATAATCACGAACATCTAATTTATGAAATTCAAATTCATCACGATGACAATAATGACTTAAAGATGTTTGTTTATACATTAAATTATCTACAGCTATTATTTTATCAAACATATCATTATGTTTATTAAACAAATGATCAATTAAAACTGATCCTAAATAGCCCGCGGCTCCAGTAATTAAAATTTTCATATTAGTTTAGCATTTTTATCTCTTGATGATAATATAGGTTCTTTGGAAGGCCAAAATATATTTAATTTAGGATCATCCCATCTAACTGTAAATTGATTTTGAGCCCCAGTATATAAGGTTGATTGTTTATAACTAAATATACAATCTTCTATAGCGTAATGACCATTAGCAAACATTGGAGGCACTAATACTTGATGTCTATTTTTTTCATTAAGATAAAAAATATCATGTGTTAAATAAGTATCACTATTTGGTCTCATATCTACAACAGCTAATACTATTGAGCCTTTTAAACATTGAATAAGTTTCCATGTTGTTGAATCACCATGTAATCCTCGTAATGTATTTTTTACTGATGAGCTGAAACTATCTTGTTTCCATTCAATGTTTCCAAATATTTTATAATATTCGCAATTCCATGTTTCAACATATTCTCCTCTATGGTCATAGAATATATCAGGTTGAATTAGAGGTACTTCTTTTAATTTTTTATAATTGTATTTCATATTTTTATTACTGGATGGTTATAAAAATGGTAATGGCATATGCCTTTAATTATTATATTTTTACATGATGGGTCCCAAATATCGTATTGGATAACAGTGTCATATAACTTTTTATATTCTGTATTATCTATCAGGTGGTATTTTTTTAATCTATTTCTAATAACACAATATTTTAATAGATTTTCATTACTCCACCCATCAATATAATCCCATATTTTGCCATTATATTCTGGGAGTTTGAGTGAGTAAAGATAACTTTCATCTATGTAGCTTTTACTGTTTAAGTAATCTATCTTAGAAACATCTATAAAATAAAAATTAGTTTGAGGAGAAAAATGGCGTTTACATAAAAATTCAAAATCAGAATTACTAATTAAAATATTATGTCTACTAATACCTTCTGTATAATAAAAATCAGCTTCTTCTATTTCTATATTTAGACACTCATCAAACAGTAATATATCATAAGCACTCTTACAAACCCAATCTATATCATAAGTTTTACAAAAATCTATTATACTATTATCATTATCAGCAGCTCCAAAACTATGTCCTCTACTCACACCATTATTTATATTTTTAGAGTCTGGGAAGTATTTTTTCCATAATTCAAGTACTTTATTATATAATTCATCTGGGTTGTTTTGGTTGAATGTAGTGGCTGTTATTATTCCTTTAAATTGTGATAAAATAGATAAATTCATAAGAATATATTGTTCTAAACGAATTATATCTTCTTCATTTTCAATATACCCTACAGCTCCGTAATAACTTTTATTTATAATATCTTTCAGTATCATATTTTATATTTTTGACGTCCGTTAGCTTCTATTTTATCGTAAAGATTATTTTGAGTTATTTGACGATCTAATTGTTTAGGATGTAATATACAAAAAATTTCTTCTATTGGTAGAGTAGTAAATTCTTTATGTCCAACTATTTTACTATGTAATAAACCATCCCATTTAACCCAATCACAATTACGATATAATCTCATTTGCCAATCAGGAAAATTAACCCATCCTTTACTATTTACATTCCATCCCCATTTTTTACTCCATTCTGGAGTTAATCCTTCAACTGTGTTGATACGAGGCATAATAAATAAATCTAAACTTGGATTAGCTTCTAATATATCTGGGAGTAAATCAATTAATTCTTTACTTATTAGTTCATCAGCATCTAATTGTAATATAAAATCCCCAGTACATAAACTATTTAAATAATTCTTTTGAGTATGATCACCATCAAATGTTCTATATTGTAAGTTAATATTTGATTTATATTTTTCTAAAATTTGTTTAGTTAATTCATCATTAGAAAAATCATCAACAACTACAATTTCATCTTCAGAACGTTTATTTGTTATTAAGAAGGAGAGTAATGTATTAATATACTCACCTTCATTATGAGTTAATATCGCGTAACTTATTTTCATTTTTATATTTTAATAACGACCAATAATTATTCCTTTTTTATTTTTTACTTCTATTATCCCAAATTTAATATCATAATATTGTTTAACAGTAGCTATAGCATTATTAACTCCACGTAAGCTAGCAAACTGGTTAAAACATATATTAAAATCTTCTATACTGAAATTGTATTCTTCTTTCTTATTATGTTCTTTATAATAATCATAGAATATATGAATATCAAAATTTCCATTCAGTGATTTGAGATAATTTAAATACTGTTCTTTATTCATTTTTTTTTATAAAGATAATAAAAGTATTTTAAAAAACCAAACTTTTATTCAGGTAAAACACCTATATATGAAAGCGCTTCCATATAATCCTTTTCATCAAAATGAGCTATAGTACTCATATCCATCCTAAATTCATAATATTGATTTTTCTTTCCAGGAATAGGATATTTAGTTTTTTCTTCTTCAGTAACAGGTATTGCTTTTACTGCTGACCATTTCCAATTATCAACTGCATTACCATTAGCAAATACCATACCTTGTTTAGGTAGATTTATAGCTGATGGCATCCATATTTTACCTTCATCATCAGTATGAAATAATACTTTATATATTTCTGGGAGTGTTTCTTGTTGTTCTATAAAGAATTGTTCTCCTTCTTTCATTAATGAGTTAGTTGTAAAACCACATCCATAACAAAAATATGTTTTTACTTCAGGGCTTACTTCTTGAACATAGCAAGCATCTCCTTTACATCTATCGCAAGTTATTAAATTATCCATTTATTTCTTCTTTTTTAGGTAATGATATTTTTTTAATTTCTGGTAGTTTAAGTTTAATTTCTTTAGGGAATTCAGGTACATATTGTGTAAATATTGAATCTATTTTTTCTTTCATTTTATCCCAACTAAATTCAGTTTTACTTTTATATGCTTGACGTTTAGCACCTGTAAGATAGTTTTTATAATTTTCAAACATATCTCTTAAATAAAATCCTACTTGACCAAGATCAGGTGAAAACCATTGGCTTTCTTTAAGTAAAAATTGGTTAGCAGCACTTGGATGAACAGGTGTTAATTGACCTCCAATTAATGGTGTAAATTCTTTATTTAAAAAATCTATATGTCCACTCCAATTTGTAGTGATAATAGGTTTTTTAATTAAACTAAATTCAAGCAATGGACGACCAAAACCTTCACCTTTAGTTAAACATACCATTGCTTTTACTTTGGGATGATTATATAATTCATTTATTTCCGAATCAGATAATTCTCCTTGTAATAAATAAATATTAGGTAAATCTTTAGAATTAACTGTTTTTTTAATTTGTTTAATACGTTTAAGTATTTCATCTCTATCCATATATGATGAACCAACTATAGATGTTTTTAAAATTAGTCCTGGTTTTTTGCTTTTATTTTTAAATGTTTCATAAAAAGCTTTAATCAATAAACTAACATTTTTTCTATCTTCACCCATATCACCTGGTAACCAATGGCCTACAAAAAGATAATTAAAATCCTCTTTAATAGAATCTAAATTAATATTTTCAATTTGATGTTTTTCTATAGTTTGAAAAATATCAGTTAATGCTCCTTCAAATAATACCTCCATTGGTTTTTCTAATTGAAGTATCCCTTCAGGTTGATTAGTTTGTTTGTTTAATTTTTGAAATTTTGATTCTTCAAATACTTTTTTAGAGTGATTAGATGAAACTAAATTTAAATTCATTCTATTACATCCTTCAATCCATTCTGAAGAGCAATTTGTTGTTTCAATACCTGCAGTACATCCAATATTAAATTTACCTATAGGTTGGAATTCATTTGGTACTGTAATTTGCATCCATAATTCGGGTTGTTTAGGAAGCTGAGGAGTGTTTAGTATACATTCCATTAAAAATGACCATTCAGGATTATCTTTGCAGAATCCAAAAGGTGTATTTCCCCAACGTTGTGATAATAATTTTACATCATACTTATCTAATTCAATAATAGCTTTGATAAGATCTCTTGATCTGGCTCCATAACCTGAATATGTGTCAAATGGGGAGCTAATTATAAGTAGTGGTTTACTCATATAACTTGTTTTTAATTAAATATTAATATTTTTTATTTTTTCTATAGCGTAAGATGGAATATTGTTTAATGTATAAAACCCATACTTAAAATTAGGATCATAATATAGTTTAAAATAATCTCCAGGAATAGATTTTGTATCTATTTTTAATAATACCCATTCTTTTATTCCTGTAATTTGATAAAATTTTGGAGCTAAAGATAATATATTTTTTTCATCTTTTCCTAAATATACTCTATAAGGATGAAAAGCTTTTTTAGATCTTGATTTAGGTACCAAACCTATTTTTTCGATTTTTTCCCAATTTTTTAAAGGAGCAACATGATATAAAAATTCAGGTATTTTATTAACAGTTTGATCAAATTTGGCTTCACATTCTAAATATATGGAATAAATATCTTGATTTTGAAAACTATTTTTAACTATTTTTTCATCATATTTATCCTTAATTTCAAATCGTCGGCCTCTATCATCACCGTATATCTCCATATAAGAAATAAAATAACTTAGATTATTTAATAAAGGTAATAATTTTTCAAAAGAATCAAGGTTAATACCATTTTTTATTCTTAAAATTTCTATTGTAAAATCCTTATCACCTTTATAATACTGAAATATCCAATCAGGGAATTGTTTTTTTAGAATATTGACTGCTTGACCTATTTCTGTGGTTTTAGTTAAACCCTCTTTAAGATTCAATTCATATTCTTCTTTATAAACTTCCAATAATATATTAAGTAATTTCATTTTAATATACTAATTTATGGTTTACAATGTTATCTTTTGATTCATTTACATTTACTATTTCATATTTTTCTCTTGGTTCCCAAATATCAAATAAAATATCTAATGAATTTATAACTCTTTCACCCATTATTTCAGATGTGAATCCTGCTTCTTCTCCAATAGCCCATTCTCTACCTGCTAATCCTCTACGTTCTCTTTCTTCTTTATCTAATTGATAAACATTCATAATTTGAATAGCAGCATCTTCAGCAGTACATCTATCATCCCAAATATAAGGAGTCATAGGTGAACCTACAATAGAACGATTAGATGGAAATACCGGAAATGCCCATTCTCCACATTCTTTAATTGTACCATTATGATTTGAAGGAAAATCAGCATCAAAATCAATCCATTTACCGTCTTTAGAAAAACGCATTTGATCTTGCATACCACCAGTTACATTAGCTATTATTGGTTTACCTGCTAATATAGCTTCAGTTAAACTTAATCCCCATCCTTCATTTGAAGTTAATAATATTTGAGCATCAGAACAATTATATAAAAAATTCATTTGTTGTGTGCTATATCTTTCAGTTGAGAAATAAACATTATATTTATCTTCATTTAGAAGTAATTCTCTAACCGCTTCTAAATCAGTACCATGTTCACTTACTATTTCAGTATGTAATACAAAAGCACATTTCTTAGCTTGTTCAATAGATAGTTGATCTATAAATAACTTATAAGCCAACATTGTGTCAGGTATTTGTTTACGTCTAATATTACGTGAATTAAAGAATAAAACAAAATCATATTCTTTATTTCCAAATAAATTTTTCTTGAATTTAATTAATTCAGGATCATTTTTATCTATAGGTTTCATCATTTCATGATTCAAACCATGAGGAACATAAGTTATAATTTTATTTTTTATTTTATCACCTAATACTAATTTATTAATATTGACTGTTTGTTTACTTATACCCATCAATAAATCACATGATTCATAAAAAGCTCTGTTATATAATGGAGCTGGATAATCATCCCATATGTTTAAGTAAGTAATAGGAATACTTTTACGGATTTCATTTTCCATTTGAAACACCCAAGTAAAATATCTTGGATCGGTGATTAACATTAAAGCATCTGGTTTTTCAATATTAATTATAGCACGTAACATATCTGGGTTTCCGTACCCGCTTGTTGGGTATAATGTTACAGATGAATCTGTTAATCCTGCTGTTTCATTAGTTGATTGGGATAAATCTAAACGTTTACCTTCTTCAGGATGCTGTACTGAGCCTCCAATATTAACCCAATTAAAATGTTGAGCAGTATGTAAAATTATTTCTCTACCTACTGTTGCTACACCTGAGTGTACTCTAATATCGTCTGTGATTAGGAGAATTTTCTTCCTCTTCTCTGGAGGTAAATACATAAACTGTGGTTTCATATAACTTAATGTTAATTAATAACTTTTATATTTCCAAACTTATTCTTCAAGTTTGCTTTTGTAATTTATACTATTAAAACTATGTAGTTGTTTTCTAAATTCTTCATTTTCCAAATATAGAACCATAGATCTTTCTACTAGTTTTTGTAAACTAAATTTTAACCTTACTGATGCTACTTTAAAATCATCAAATAAATCACTTGGGATTTTTACTGATGTTAATACCATTTCTTTTTTTTCCATGATGTTGTTTATTTAGTTTTGATTTTTAAATATTTTAGTTACATCAATTAATTCTCCAGAATTTGGAAGAGGTAATTGTTTTTGCTTATAAGTGGGTTTATAATCCATTATATACTTCATTCGTGCAAATGTTTCATTCAAATCATCTGTATGTAAAACAACTTTGCGATGAATTAAATCTTGCGCTATAATACGATTAATGTTTTCTTTAATTTCTTTCCAATTCCTAAAGAATGCTCTAAGGTAATCAATGTAATTTTTTATCATAATTTAATTATTTAGTGTCTTATATAAATATATAAAAAGATACTAAAATAACCCTTTATCACAAAGTTCTTTATTTTCTTTGTAAGGACAAAAACGACAATTATGAGCAGATGGATTAGGTGAATATTTTTTATCTTGGTATTTGCCGTTTGAATCAAATACCTCTTCGATAAATTCATTTACAGTTATATTAGCTTTATTTAGTTTTATTTTACCACTAGGAGGAGAAAATATTTGTACTCGTTTAATAGGAAAATCACTTACTTCAGGTACTTTTCGTTTAACTATAAAGAATTCTATCTCAATATTATCAACAGGTATATTATATATTTGACTAAAAAATTGTTTATATAATATTAATTGGAATTGTTTATCCTCATCTTTTTTAGTTTTATCATCCCACCCGCGAGTTGATGTTTTAATATCGATAATTTTAATAGTATTAGTGGGCTCATGGTATAGTACCAAATCTAAGAAGCCCTTGTATATTACGTGTTTAAATAATGGATTTGGTGATAATTGAATTGGTATTTCACACCCTATTAAATGCCATCCTTTTTTACTAAAATATCCACCTTTTTTCTTTTTAATAAAATTTAAAATTTCTAAGCCGTCATCATAAAATTCTCTTAATTCTACTGGGTCACTGAAATGAATGTTTTTATTTGCTTTATAATTTAATCTATAAGTTTCACCTAGTTTATCTTGAAAATATGTTTCTAAATCTATTCTGTCAGCAGCTGCTCCACTTACTTCATAAAATGTAGTTAAATAATGTTGTAAAGTTTCATGGAGAGCTGTTCCAAAAGTAAGATTAATGGATTGTTCTGATATATGGTGTCCTTCTTTATATTGAAGTTCCCATTTGTGTGGGCAACTTCTAAACATAGATAATTGACTATACGAAATTGATTTTTGGTAACTATAATCAATTTGAGGGAAAATTTTATTTTTAATCTCCTTTATTATAGGAGGAATATTTTGTTTTTTCATTTAATGTGAATCTCCTATATCGTGTTTTTCTCCGTAAATCAAATAGTCGGGGTTAATCACCTTTGCGACTTTAGAACGATCACCTGAAGTATGCTTGATAACAATACCTTCGTGTGGTACTTTTGTACCTTCAATAAAGTTATTGAATGTAAGTTTATCTTGAATTTCTTGAGACCAATGACCATCGTATAATACAGGGACATGAGGTAAATCCATCATGCTTTTCAAAACAAGAAGAGTATTAAACGTACTCAAATATTGCCCATTTTCCATAACATCAAATCCAGCAAATTGAATATCCTTAAGACCATAATCATAACCCCTTTGAATACCGGCACCGTAGATTTCACCATATATCACAACACCAGAACCTAGTTCTTCTAAAGGCATATACTTTTTTACATAATCCCAAAGCTTTTCTTTGATCTTATATTTGTTGGCTATTTCATACCAAACATTTGTATCATAGAAACCTTGAGAATCGGATCCCTTTTCAACGTTATGTGAACCTACTACAAACTCGTAATCAATCCATTCATTAGCTATCCTAAAGAACTTTCTGAATTTATCCCAAAAAGATAATTTGTTCTTTTTCACTATACCATAACGAGCATTTGTGCCGTGTATCTTACGTGTGATTTGAACCGAGTCCTCTTCTGTAAACATACCTGATACGTTTTTAAGATTTGGAAATTTATAGTATATATGAAAATTTGGATTTTCACTATAGCGTATTTTTTTACCTGAAGCGAGTTGAATTTGCTTTACTGGGGGTTCAAACTTTGTAATTCCCATTACCTCCATCATATCTGCTCCTTCTACTATTTTGCCTTGAAATGTTTTAGGAATAAACATTAGTGGTATGATCAAACACTCGGAATAGACCCCACGAAGCTTTACTGTACGCACACGGTTACCCTTACGTAAGTAGTTTGTTACGTTCATCTTTTCGGCCAAGTCTTCAGGTATAACAGCATCTGTAGTAGCACAAACCACTAAACCACCTTCGGCATAAGCTCCTTTTTTAATGATGCAAGACCAGTTACCTACCATTGCCTGTTCGATGTTGTCGGCTCCAGGTATTTCTTTTATTTCGTTTATTTTTGCTATGAAGCAAACGCTATTGTTATTTTCCATTTTTTTTAAAATTAGGTAAAAGTATAAGTGTTATTATTATTGCTATAAAGATTTTTATTACCATATTATATTAATGTTAGTGCGTGTTCAATAGTTACTTGTCTTGCGTCTTCGTATGAGTATCTATCGTATTCAGCTATGATATGATGAAAGTTATCCATATTATATAATTCTGATGTCCATTCTGGGTCGTTAGGGTGTAATGATTCTTGTTTGTTTAAAAAATCTATGGTTATAATAAAACGATGTTTTTCCCTTAACCAATCAATTACTTGTTGCCATAAAGGAGCTAATAAATATTCTTCTTTTTCAAGAATATCATAATATTTAGTAATTACATTTAATGTAGTTTCCGGTAAACCTATAGTTAATTCTTTATCGATATATATACCTAAACAATCTTCATTAAAACCTTTTTCTTTTAAGATTATAGCTATTTCGTATGGTACAAATTGTTCTTTCATATTAAATAAGTGTTAATGCATGTTCGATTGCTGCTTGTCTTGCTTGAAAGTAAGTATATTCAATCTCAATATCTTCATCCTGCCCAGCACCAAATTTTATTCGACCTTTACCTGTAATTAATTCTTGAAAATAATTATGATAAACATATTCTGAATCGCTTACTTTATCAATGATTATATTTATATTCTTTTCTTCACGAAGCCAATCAACTACTTGTTGCCAAAGAGGTGCATCACAATAATAATATGCGTGCATATTTAATTCTGCCTCTCTATAATCAATATCATATCCATCCATAAAAAGTTCTGGCTCTGTTTGTTCATCACCACCTTGTTCTTTATTACCACCAAACACATAATAACCAGCTAAACATTCTTCATCAAATCCTTTCTCTTCTAATTTTTTGGCTATTTCGTATGGTACAAATTGTTCTTTCATAACCTTATTTTTTTTTTATTTCCGTAAATATACGATCTATTTTTTAATAAGCCAAACTTATTTTAGTAAGTAGAGCACCAACAGCTTCATCAAAATTGTTAAACAATGGAATGTTATATCGTGTACAAACAATATCAACGTTACCTTTCCTCCAAAACTCATCAGGACAACACACTATCATTTTACCGTTATGAGCATATAAACCCAATTCAAGCAACGAAATAGGAGATTTTGTTTCTGGAGAAAAATACATGAATATAATATCTGATTTATCTAGCATGTTTAATTCCCAATTTACTTGATGGTTGAATTGAGGATTGGTTTGTTTTTGTACCCAACTTGAATCCCAATCATCGCGGCGAGGATTAAACAATGTTATTTCTTGTTCAATATCTTCAAGAATATTTTCTAGTTTTTGCTGCCAATTTTCAGCAGCCCCCATTTCAATGGAGCCTGCTAAAAATACAGTAATAGATGATTTATCTTGGTTAAATGTGTTTGGTTTGATTATTTGCATATTTGTTCAAGTTTAGCGCGAATTTCAGTTAATGTTGTTTGATTGTAGAATTTACCATCCATATAAATGGTTTGTAGTAAACCTTGAGCCTCTTGTTGAGGTGTACATTGGGTGTGTACTTCAAGATTTTCATCTACCATAATAAGACCTTTCAAAGATTTCTTTGTTTTACCTGAATCGGTTACTGGATCTTTGTAAATATCATAACCAACCTTAGTACCATTTTTATCAACTTCAAACCAGGCACCTTTAGCAGCAAAACCTAATGTATCACGAGTATTCATTTGATATGTATAAGAACCAATACCGAGTACAATATTAGTTGAAGCAAAACCTTTAGCGGCTAACCTTTCATATATTTGAATCTGACGTTCCAATGTAATTGAGTCACCGTAAATGGCTCCGATGTGTGGATCAAGAACTTTGTAACCTTGTTCGTTGATTGTACCACCGAAGATTTCCCAAAGTAATTCGATTACACCTTTTTCTTCACTTGTCCAAATTGCATTTTTGTTTTCCGATAAATCTCGGTCACTTTGTAAAAATGAACCACAGATAATATCAACTGGATCACCTGAGTCAGGACGAATGACTAACTTACCGTCACGAGCCATTATCGCTTCTTTGTTTGCTGGTAAATATTCGGTAATTAATTTCCATAAATCAAATGTATCTGATACGATTGATAATATTCCTTTAGGAAAATCAACCAACCAATCCGCAATCATTTGTTGTTCACCAACCGTAAAGATTTTAGTTGTTGAAACGCTATGTTCAGAAGCATTTACTGAATTGATACAAACCTCTGTTTCAGGTTCATTATAAAAATAACGAGCACCCGGAATACAAATAATGGTATCAGAACCTCTAAACGAAGTAGCATGTCCTAAACCGCTTGATAACATATCCCAAGGTGATAAACCGCGAGCAGAGAAATCATGAGCAAGGAAAGGAATTAAAAATGCATTAGCCGGATCTGTTTTCATAACCCATTGAACTAAATTCCTACGATATTGTAGAGCAATAGTGGCTGATGTTGAAGGTTTCCAAGCCAAAGAGGAAATAATTGTTTCCAAATATAAAGTTAACCAAGCAAAACCATCTACGGTGTTAATAAAGGTCATATGAGGAACATTAGGTAATGTTTCAATACCTTCTGGTAATGCTTTAATTCGAATAGGTAAATAACCTAAATCATGAAGTGCTTCAAAATGGGTAGCATCATAATCCATTCCAAGATACATTGACATATCTTTACCAAATTGGGTTGCTACTGATTTTGGTTGGTTGAAAAAATGTTCTGTAAACTCATCATTTAACCAACGAACTACAAGCTGTTGACCAAACGATACTATTTTTGTAACACCGGTAGGAGCATACTTTGTGCTACGAGGAATCCAAGTACCATATAATTTTGTGGTTCCTGGGGCCAACATTTTCTTGTGGCCAATCTTATATCCGTCTGTGTAAAATAAACTAACTGGTTTAAACATAATTTTTTAATTTTTTATTTACGTAAATATACGACTAATGTTTGAGGTAGCCAAATTTTTATCCAACTTCGTCCAAAGTAATTTGCGATCTTTTAAAGCTTCTTTGAAGATACATGCATTCTCGCAATATTTTTTTGGCTTCTTCAAGTCCTGCGCGATCATCTAAAAAGATATTGGCATAGATTTTGTTATGATTACCATAAGGTATCTCTATCGGTGTTTGATTGATAGCATCTACTTTGATACCTAAAGAATTAACATAAGATGAAATTTCTTCATATCTATCTGGAGAACAGGCTGTAAATATAACAATGTAAGCTCCGGTTTGTTGTACTTCTTTTACTAAGTCTACTGTGTCTTGAAGTTCTTCTTTTGAAAATTTCCAAGGAGAAATAGTGTCATCAAAGTCTACTGCAACTATAATTTTTCCATATTGTTCCCACTCTTTCCTAAGACGGGTAACGTATTTATTTGTTAAGTCCATAATTAAAATACATCTAGTTGATTAATAAAAGGTTTCCAATTAAAATCTTTTACACTATTTGTACAATAGATTTTTTTAAAATAAGTTGATAATTCATCAAATCCCTGGTTAAAAATACCATGAGTAACACATAAATAACACTCAGCATCAGGGATTTGTTCTTTAATTGCTTTCGCTAGTTCAATAAACGTTCTACCTCCATCGCAAATATCGTCTATGATAAGGAATTTCTTACCTTCAAATTGAGTAATATTAGGTAATTCAGTTTTTAATATTTTACCTGTTGGAATATCTCTAACCTTACCTGCTGTAATTACATTTGGTAAGTCAAATACCTTAGCAACATCGTATATCTTTTTTAATGCACCGGCATCAGGAGATATAATTACTGTATCTTCTTTTTCAGCATCAATACCTTGAAGAGCATGAGATACAACTCCTATATTGCTTCTTTTTTCAAAATTATTTAAGCAAGCCTCAAGTACATCTGAATGTGGGTCTAAAACTATTACTTTACTAAAATTTTGAGAATTGATTATAGGGCAAATAACAGTTTTTAAATAGTTAAATCCACCTTCACCAAATTTCCTATCTGAACGAGCACCTAGAAAATAAGGAACATACAACTCAATATTTTTAACTCCCATTTCTTTTAAAGCCACATTGGTACAGATTATTAATTCTAAATCTTCAAATGAAGTTAAATGAGAACTTATAGTAATATAATTCTCAGGTCCTACACCTGAAAGAATAGTTAAAGATTGTTGCCCATCTGGAAATTGGGATATTTGAAAATTTACCTGAGAATTTTCAGGATATGCTAGGTTTAATATCATATGTTTTTATTTTTATTTACGTAAATGTACGAAGGGACATTCGCCCCTCCAAACTTTTTTAACGAAGTTTTATATTTTGTCGCAATCTTTGTTCCATTTTGTTCAAAGATTTAACAGGAACGTTATGTTTTGATACAGAGCCATGTCTATTTTCCAATATTAATGAAACTACTGTATAACCATATTTTTTAGCTAGTTCTATGTAAGGCTCCATTTCACTTTCCATAGTGAAAGTATTTGAAACAACTATTATAGGATAAAATTGTTCATTTCTAGCATTATCCATCATTCGAACTTTAACTTCACTTACACACCAACTGTGAGCCTCATTTAGTTTATCTCCATCCCAATTATAATTACCTTCTTTATCATAGAAGAATTTATCTGCTTCACAAATAGAATGTAAATTTGTTAATTGATGAGCCAGAGTTGTTTTTCCAGAGCCTGGAAGACCTCTTGTAAGATATAATATTTTATCCATTGTTTTAATTTTGTATTTTATCAATTCTTATAACAGAACCTTGACCATGCATTACTTGAATTACATATGAACCTATATAATAAGCCTCTCCTGTAAACATATTAAAATATTTTTCATCTTCACAAGGTTTACAATATAGTCTAGCATACTCGAAAGCTAACCAAAGAAATTCTTCTCTTGGTTCATATCCTATTTTATATTCTCGATCAATATATTCTGAAGAGTCATATTTGGTGATTAGTATTTCTAAAGCAGCATCTATATTTGGTTCTGCCCACTTTTTAAACTTTTCAACCCAACGTTTTAGATGTTCTTGTTTATTTGCAAGATCCATAGCCCATTTATCCATAGAACGTTGTCCTTCTTCACTCTCAAGAAATTCTTGTAATTTACTAACATCCATAATGTCCTCCTTTTTCTTCAACTGGTGCTACTCTTTTAACGTGATGATCTTTTGGCAATGACAAGCTCATAACCGGTTGTGTTTTCATAATATTCAATATTTGAAACAATTCAATTGGGTATAGATCGTTTCCGTCAACACCAACATCCATTGCTTTACCTTTAGCCACTCTAAGATCTTTAGGAAGATGAACGTGTCCGTGAAGGTGAACAACACCATCATTCATTCCATTCCAACTAGCTAGAGGATAATGCATACAAACCATTCTAAATTTGTTTACTTCTTTTCCAGCTGGTATTCTCAAATCCAAATACAAATATTCGTGAATAGAACTAAACAGAGATTGTACATTATTCTTGTTGTTTTGGATATGATGATCGTGATTACCTAATACCAGGTGAATATTTTTGCACTTGATTTGCTTTCTAAATTCTTCAATCATATCAAAGCCGCCAAAAGACCAATCACCCAAATGAATCAAAACATCATTTTCTTCAACACATGAATTTATATTTTCAACTAATGTTTTATTCATATCTTCCAATGAATTAAAAGCACGAGTCATATTTTCAGCACCAGTCCACTTTGTAGTAGCTGAGCAGATATTTGAATGGTTATAGTGTGTATCACTTGTGAACCATAATTTTTGTCCTTTATTTATTATTAGTTTCATTTTATCTATAGTTATTTTAATCATTATCCTAGATTCGAATGTAAGCAGATTGTTTATTATTTCAAAATTATTTACCCTTGTCTTCAACTAATTTAATAGATTCAAAAATAACGTGTTGATAAGGAGTTCTGTCAACTGTAATTTGTAGTTCCCAAGAAGGAAAATATTGATTATATCCTAAAAACTGACAAGTACCATGTCCAAAACTACTATTTTTTGTTTTGAAAGTAATTCTTTTATTCATGAATTTTTCACGAGCATTAGATAATTGACTTTCATTTATTTTTTCCATACCATAAAAATATGGTATTATTTTAATAAAGCCAAATTATTTTTTCCATTTTTCTTTAGCTACTAATTGGGCTATGATTCCATAATTAGCAATATCAATAAAACTATCTATCATAGATTCTCCTTCAACATAATTTTTACCACCACGCTTTAAAATATTTTTTAAACGGTTGATTTTATCATTACATCTAAGCCAAATACCAGTAAGAGAAAGTTTTACATCTTCAAAATTTGATAAATCAGATCCTAAAGCAATATTTTCTATACCATAATCAAGCATTTTTTCAGCAAACAATTCATATTGTTCCTCTTGAATTTGCTTAAATTCTTTAGCCAATTCAGGATATGTTTGTTCAAAAACCTCAATTGAGGTAAAAGGTTCGGTTGTGGGATAAGGGTATACTTCGTTGTTTTTTGTCATATTGTAATTTCTTTTAATAGTTTTTTCTGTTCTTTTTCATCTACACCATGTTTGTATAAAATACTAATTATACCATTTTTACCTATAATATGAGAATATTCTTCTGCTTCTCCTAATGAACAAGTATATTCTTTAGCTATAAATTGAAGCACAGAATCTGGTATTTTTTTCTTGGAAGATGATTTAATATATTTTAAAAATATATTTTTCTTAGGAATCATATTGCAGTAAATTTTATATATTTTTTCTTTTTCTGTATAAGGTATAACTTGAATGTAATTTACTATATCAATATAATCCTTTTCCATAGACAAGTATCTATGAATCATATATGGGTTAAAAGATAATTTATCATCCTCTGAGAATGAATTCCAAGATTTTTTATTAACAGTAATTTGTGTTAACCAATCAAATATTTTCATTTTTAAATTCTTCTCTTAGTTCTTTAGGTAATGTTTCAATTAAGATTTTACCGCTTTTTATATCATAAAATACCGGTATTGGTATTATACCATCTTCTGATGTACCGGCTAAAAATTTAGATACTTTCCTTAGAATTACTCCTTCAGCAAATACACTATTACCTTCAGATGATGTAACTGGTTGTGTTGCTTTTAAATCGATGTTTAATTTTACTTGGTCTTTCATTTTATAATACTTTTTTATTTAATGTTTGTAATAGTTTTGACACACATGCCATTATATTAATTTCTTTATCTATTCTAAAATTAGCATGGTATAGATATTCTTCTAATATTACAGTAATTATACCTTCATTTCCTTGAGAATATTCATTTATATTATCATATAAGTACCTATATGTACTTTCAAAATCATTAATGTTAGAATCAGCTATTATTTGACGTATTACATTAAATGATTTAGATGATGGTTTTTTTAATTCATTTAATATTTTACTTTGATATCCAGATGATACTAATATAGATTTATCAATTTTTAAAATATTATCAATTGTATTTAATTGGCATGTATTTAATATTTTTCTAATATCAGGATAAAATTGGTTTATTACTATTTTTAAAGCATCTAAATCATATTCAACTGATTCTGTATCTAATATATTAGCTACGTGTCTAGCAACTTCACTTTTAGTTGGAGGTACTATTTTTAATACCTGACATCGTGATTGAAGTGGATCTATAATTCGTTCTATAAAATTACAAGTCATTATAAAACGAGTAGAACGAGAATATGTTTCGATTATATTTCTAAGTGATGCTTGTGCTTGTATCGTTAAAAAATCAGCTTCATCTAATATTATTACTTTAAGAGGTTTAAATGATGCTGTTGAAGCAAATCCTGTTATTTTTTCCCTAACTGTATCAATACCTCTCTCATCACTACTATTAATATAAAGATAATCACAATTAAGATTATTAACAATAAGTTTTGCTAATGTTGTTTTACCAGTACCTGATGGGCCGAAAAATAAGAAGTTTTGAATATCATTTTGACTTAAATATTGGGAAATAGCTTGTTTTATTTGCTCATTACCAACATAATCATTTAATGTTTTACTACGGTATTTTTCGACCCACAATGTATGTTCTTTCATAACTTATTTTAACTAAATTTAAAACATTCCTCCCATACCTCCAAATCCTTCGTCTGCTTTCTTTTCTTCTGGTTTATCAACAACAGTACATTCTGTTAACAAAATGGTTCCTGCTACTGATGCTGCATTTTCAAGAGCGCAACGGGTTACTTTGGCTGGATCGATGATTCCTGCTTCTTTCATGTTGGTTAATTTTTCTTCTTTCAAATCCCAACCATTCCAATTTTCACTGTTGTTAGTATCACTTATAACTTGGAATATTGCTAAATCTTCATATCCTGCGTTTTTAAGTATTTTATTAAGTGGGGCTGCGCAAGCATGCCAAACTATATTAGAGCCAATAGTATCACGGTTTTTAATACCATTACGTGCGTGTAATAATGCTACTCCACCACCTGGTACAATACCTTCTTCAATGGCTGCTTTTGTAGCATGTAAAGCATCATCTACACGATCTTTCTTTTCTTTCATTTCGGTTTCAGTATTTCCACCAACATGAATAATTGCTACACCACCTATAAATTTAGCTAAACGTTCTTGTAATTTTTCTTGTTCAAATGGTGTTTTTGAATTTTCAATTTGTTGTTGTAGTTCTGTTATACGTTGTGATACAGAATTTTCATCTCCTTTACCATCAATAATAGTAGTAGTGTCTTTAGTAATTGTTACAACACGTGCTTTACCAAACCAATCCCAACTAAATTTATCTAATTTCATACCTTTTTCAGTACTAAACACTTGACCACCTGTTAAAATAGCCATATCTTCCAAAATCAATTTACGACGATCACCAAAATCAGGAGCTTTTACAGCCGCTACTTTTAATATACCTCTAGCTTTATTTACAATAAGTGTAGCTAATGCTTCACCTTCAACATCTTCAGCTACAATAAGTAAAGATTTATTTTGTTGAGATACAGCTTCAAGTATAGGTAATAATTCTTTTACTTGAGTGAATTTTTTATCTGCTATAAGAATTAAAACATCATTTAAAGTACTAGTCATTGAGTTATTATCAGTAACAAAATAAGGTGATTTATAACCACGATCAAACTGCATACCTTCTACTGTTTCAAGATATGTTTCACCTGATTTTGATTCTTCAATATGAACAACACCTTCACGACCTACTTTTTCCATAGCTGTAGCAATTAATTCTCCTACTTCAGGATCGTTATTTGCTGAGATGGAAGCAATTTGTTTTAGTTGTTCCTCAGATGATATATTTTCTTTAATTTGTGTGCGTATAAATTCAAGGACATCTTTAACAGCGGCATCTATACTGCGTTTAATTTCTACCGCGTTAGCTCCGTTACTTAAATGCGTTAAACCTTGTCTAACCATTTCGGTCGCTAATAAAGTTGATGTAGTTGTACCATCACCAGCTGTATCTGCTGTTTTAATAGCAGCTTGTTTAACCATTTGTACACCTAATTCTTCAATTGGATCTTCAAGTGTTATTGATTTAGCTACAGTAACTCCATCTTTTGTACTAGCTGGGTATTCACCTGGTTTTGAAATAACAACATTACGACCATTAGGGCCTAAAGTTGATGTAACAGCGTTGGATAATTTCTCAACTCCATTAAATAATTTTTTTCTAGCTTCTGGGCCGAATTCTATAATTTTACTCATATAACTTATTTTAATCGTTTAAAATTGCTAATACTTGATTTTCTGGGCATACGTAATATTCTTCACCATCATGTTCTACTTTCACGGGGCCCATTTGAGGTAATATAACTTTTTGTCCTTCTTTAAGTACAGTTGGGATAAGAGTACCAGTAAGTGAATATTGGCCTGGTCCTACAGAAACTACAGTTCCGCTAAGATTTTTTTCTTTTCCAAGATCTGGGACGATAATACTTCCGTATTTGATTTCTTCTTCATTAAACGGTTTTATGATAACCGCATTGTACACTGCTTGTAACTTCATTTTATATAACTTTTTATTTGATATAAATATATGATCTTATATTTCCTTAGCAACAAGGTAATAAGTACTTTTTAAATCTTTACTTTCAAATTCTAATTTCATTAAACCATCTAAATTTATAGATATGTTTCCTAATACCATATCTCTATTACAATACATAATTTCTTTAATCATGTTTGAATTATAATAAACTTTAAAATTATCAGGTACATTATTTGTCATTATATTTGGAATAAAAAATGATACTTTATTAGCGTATTCAATATTACCTCCAAATTCCATTTCTATTTGATAATCACCATCATCATTTAATGTTGGTTTAATTAATACTGTTTCACTTTCAGATAAAGCTGTTTTTGCTTTCACAATAGCACTTATACTCTCATTATCTAATTTTGCTTCAATATTAAATAAAATATCACCATTTAAATCACCACTTTTAGGTATAATCATTAAATCTGCTAAAGCATAATTAACAGTAAATTGTTTATCAGATATAATAAGTTTAGTAAATAATTTATTTTGTTTAGTGTATTTTAAATCTAAATAACCACTTGTTATATGTAATAATTTATTTAATTGAGTAGTATTACTTATTCCTATTATGGAATCTTCAAGAGGTATATTTTTATAAGTTATATTACCTATCATTTCTTTAGATGGAGCTGTAAATTTGATATTTAAGTTCTTATCTTTTATATCCCAACGAACAGCCTCTACCATTCCATTAAGGTAATATTTTGAAATGACTGATATTAAGGTTAATTTTTCTATCATATAATATTAATATAATTAATGTTTTTTAATTAGCCAAATTAGAATTTAAAGAATTTATTTACTTTTTCATTAAATATAGGCATACCCCAATTTAAATCAGCAAATAGGTTTTCTATTTTATTTTTAATAACAGATTCAAACATTTGATTTCTATCAATATATTTTTCAACAAACTCTAAAATTTCAGGAGCATCATCATATCCATTAATTCCTAACACATCTATTCGGTATGGGTTTTCTTTTAAATAAGCTATATACATTTTATCACCTATCTGGAATTGTTGATATTTTTTATTTAGTTTTTTAAATTTTAATAGGTCATTTGTGTATATTGCTGCTTTAGTATTAACAGGGCATTTTAAAGCTAATTTAGAAAATATTTCACCTGCGTCTGGTTTTTTACTAATATATTCATCTAGTTTTTTTAGACCAGTAGGTTTTAATAATTTTTTCCAATCTATTAAATCTAATGATTTTTTCCAATCCAAAATAAATTTATCTATTTCAGGTTTAGGAGTATCAAATAGAATTTTTTTAATTAAATTTTCACCAAAATCTCTAAATAATGGAGGAAAGTTAGATTTCATTATATCTAAACCTTTCATATCAAAAGCATCTTTATGGTCAGCAGGTATTGGTACACCTTCTTTATTAACAACCCACATAGCATATCTTCGTTTACCTGACCAGTATGCTCTTTTAACTATTACTTCTTGTTTTAATTCAAAATAATGTTTTTTATTAATATTAAAAACTCGTTTTGATATATCTCTTAAGTTTTCATTAAATTTATCCTGAAGATGTTTAGATATTTTAATTAGATTATTAATTTTTTCATCTTCATCCATTTCGTTCAAATTAGGGTATAATTTTTTTAATAGTAATTCTAAGCAGATATACATACTATCTGTATCACTAGCAATTACATATTTAGGATTGAAATCTTCCATATTATTTATATTTCCATTTATAATCATTAGTTTGAGAAAAAATATCCCTACATACCTTAGATATAATAGAATAATTATTATTAGTTTCTGTTATAAATTTAGTAATTTTTTTAATTTTTCTACATCTGTATTAATATATTCTTCAATTAAATTATCAGCATAAATTATACTAGATTTAACTAATCGTTGACCACTATTTGTAATAGAAGCAGAACATATTTTATACCCATCAGTATATCTCCATCCATTTATAGCATAAGTACCATAAAGTGCATTTTGTAAGATTTTAAATGCCATTTGATACAAATCATATAATTTATAATTTTCCCAATCTTCTTTTTTACCTGCTTGTTTTTTTAATCCTCTATAATGTTCTCGTTTTCCAAACCAATCTTCCAATACTTCACATGATATACTTTTAATATCATTTCTATAAAATGCTCCACTAGCTGATATTGACCAATTGTTTTCTTCAATTAATTCTATTAAATCTTTTATTTTAACTTTACCAGGTTTTAAATTATATGTTTTAATATCTAATTTTTCTAAATGAATTATTTCTTCAGGATCCTTTTCTTTTAATTTTTCTAAAGAATTATATTGTTCATAATTAGTTTTAGTTACAATTCTACCTATTAATGTTTCAATCCCTAAATTTAAAGATTTAATAATACTTGGGTATAGACTAGTAAAGTCAGAATCACTTACATATGAGTATAATCCAGGTTTAGGTTCTAATAAATATCCTCCAGCGTATGATTCTTTTCTTCTTATTGATTTTAAACTTCTTTCTTTTAAAGTATTAGCTTTAGTCCTAACTTGAGCTTTATTAGTTGTTTCATCTATATAAGTAATCACACCTTCAACAGTTGGAGTTCCTCGCTGGTGTTGTACTTCATCACCTATATTTAATTCTTTAATATTTTTATTTGTAGTTGTTGGTTTATTAGGTGATATTATATTTTTACGTTTTAAATATGTTAATATAGCACCTTCATTTAATACTGTATTATAATATATTGATTCATAAGGTACATGGCATAAATGGCATATTAAAACTGTTAATTTGATAAATTGTAATTTGTTTTCTAAAGCCTCAATAATTTCAACATCTCGAAGATTATATTCAATAAATTTATCTGGGTTGTCTTTAAATAGTTTATCTAATGAGCCATTATATTCGACTTTACCTAATTTAGCATATTTTAATCCTATATCATTTAATTTATAAGATGATTCTTCTTTCATGATATACTTTTTAACTAAAAGCATATAATCAAGACTATTCACACCTCCTATTGTTATTGGTGAATATGAGTTATAAATATTATCATTTATTTTTTTAATAGGAGATAAAAATAAAGCCATATCTTCTCCTAGTATTTTTTTAATTCTAAAGTAAGTGTATGGAATATCAAAGAAATCACTATTATAACCAACTATAATAGTAGGATCTAACTCAACCCATTTAGTTAAAAATTTACTTAATAAATCTTTTTCATTAATACATGGTATGATTTCTTTATTATCTTTGTCTACATATTCAATAACTTTAGATTCATCTACAATATAACAATATTTTTTATTAGTAGAAACATCTATAATAGCTACTGATGTCATTTGAGCGTTTGCTTCTCTAACAGTTTGAGGATTTAAAGTACCTAATATTTCAATCTCAATATCGAAATAAACTATATTATGTTTTTCAGGAGCAAAATCATCTTTATAATATAGATCTCTTAATATAGCTAATTCTTTTTGAATATCTTTTTCTAATACAGTAGGATCATTCCAATCAAATTTTCCTTGAATTGGAGAACATCTATCACCAAATAATGTTTCATATTCACCTTCATGATCTAATTTATAAACTGTAGGTTTATATTTAAATTCACTCCATCCTTTTTTATCATCTCTAAGGTAACAAGTACCTTTATCATCTCCGTTATGTGAATAATATATTGATTGATACATAATATTAGTTAAATATAAGAAGCCCCTTATGGGGCTCTAAATTTTTGAACTCTATTTTTTTAAGGATTATTTGATGATGGTTTTCTACCTTTTTTAGGAGTAGTTGATTCATCCTGAGTGGTTGGCTCTTCATTTGCTTCTACTATTTCAACTGTAGGAGTTAATGGTATTTCATTTACTGCAACCGGGGGGTGAATTATTGTTTTTGGAGTTGAATCTAATGCTTGTTCTAATTCATTAACTAAAGTAACTAAAGCATTATGTCTAATGTTTGGTTGAGACCATTCAATATTATGTCTTAGGTCAGCAATGATTTCTTTTGTACTTCTCATAATTTATATTTATTTTAATTGTTTATTTTCCACTTGAACCAAATCCGCTATCTCCACGAAGTTGAGTTGTTTTAAATGATTCAAATTCTTGATTGTTTAGTTCAATAATTTCATATTCAGGTCTTTCAATAACAGCTATTTGAGCGTATTTTTCACCTTTTTCAATTACTACGTCAGTATCACCTAAGTTGTAAACTTTAATACCTAAATTTCCTGTATAACCAGCATCTACTGTTCCGTAATGAGGTACCAAATCATGTTTGAAACCTTTACTAGAACGTAATTGAATTTGCATCCAATAATTTAAACTATCCGGAATTGTTAGATTTAAACCATTGGGTACTACTGCTTTACCTCTAGCAGGAATTGTTGTTGTTTCAGTGCATGTTATATCAAAACATGCTGATGTTGAACCATATGCTACAGTTGGTATAACTGCGTCTGGGTGGTTTTTATGTGCGTATATTGTTATCATTTTATTTGTTTTAAAATTCTTCTGCTATACCTAAAAATTCAGCTAATATTAAAAATATTCCAGCTAAATGTAATAAACCAAAACATAAAGATAATCCTGAAAATATCCTTGTAACTGATTTAATTAAACTGATTATAAAGTGTCTACTTGATTTTGATTCTTTAGGTTGCATATTATAGTTTATAATCTTGAATTGTTTGTGATTCTTTATCTTCCCAAGGATAGCAAGTCCATTCGTTTTCTTCTACTGTTTTAACCCAAAATGTAGGCTCAACAATAGCTGTTGTTTTGTGATGAAGAGTAACTGTAATATAATCAGTATAAGGTTTTAATGTTTTACCCGAGTCGCAAATATCATCAACTATTAGTGTTGTTTTAGGATCATATAAATGTTTAAGTATAGGCCAATCATTTACATAAGGAATACCTAATTTGTGAGATAATAATACTGCGGGTATCAATCCACCTCTAGACAATCCATGAATAACTGTTACTTGTTTTCCACTTGCTGCTATTTTATAAGCTAAAGTATCAATATATGATTCTATACCAGCCCAGTTTAAATATATCTTTTTCATTATTTTAAAGCAGGGGCGTTTGTTTCAATTGCGTGTAAAAATTCTTCTCTAATTAAATTATCCTTTTCCATAAACACACCACTAAATTTATTTGTGGTCATTACTGAAGGATGTTTAATACCTCTATGTGAACAACAAGTATGTTTACAAGCAATACTTACTGCTACTGAATTACATTTCATTTTATCAGCAATATAATCATGAATTTGTTGTGTTAATGATTCTTGCATTTGTGGGCGGCGAGAAAACCATTCTACAATACGATTTAATTTAGATAATCCAATTACATTTTCACCAGGTACATAAGCTACAGTAGCGTAACCTGTAAATGCTAAATTGTGATGTGCGCACATACTAACAATAGGAATACCGGATTGGATTACTAATCCACTATATCCTTCATCATTAGGGAATACTGTGATTTTTGGTTCATCTGTAATTGAACCTACAATTAGATCTTTTAACCAAGCCTTCGAAACTCTCATAGGTGTATCTTCGGTTTGGCGATCTGCTTTATAGTCAAAACCAACAGCATTTAAAAAATTACCATAATGTACAGCCGCTTCTTCAATCATGCTGTTTATTTCTTCTTGCGTGCGTGGTAAGCTACCATTTGATTTTTTCAATAACTCCATTTAATATAAATTTTATTTCTAATAATATAATAACTTATTTTTGAGATGCCAAATATTTAACTATCTCTCTTTTACCTTTATATTTTCTCATACTACCATCATTTATAATAATAAGAGTAGGCATGTAATCTATTTTAAGCATTTCTGATATTTCATCATTATCAGCATCATCTATATCCAAATTGTAGAATATGTATTCGGGTTTTAATTCTTTAATTTGTTCCATGATTGGATGTGTTTGATGGCAAGCATCACAATAATCAGCATTAAAATATAATAATGCTTTATTTTTATTATTGGCTAATTTTTCAAGTTGATTTATAGTCATTATGTAAGTTCTCTTTGAGTTTGTAATTTAATATCTTTTTCTTTGATAGCATCACGTTTATCATATAACTTTTTACCTTTAACTATTGCTATTTTAATTTTAAATTTACCACTCATTTCAAATATTTCTAAAGGTACAGATGTAATACCTGTTACTTGAAGCTGTTTTTGAATGTTTCGTATTTGTTTTTTAGTTAACAATAATTTTCTATCTCTAACTTCTTCATGATTAGTATGTACCGCTTGTTTATATTTTCCTATAAACATTTGCTTTACAAACACTTCATTGTTATTGATATAAATATAACTATCTTTAAAATTAATATCATGGTTACGAATAGATTTAACTTCAGAACCAACTAGCATTATTCCTGCTATATACTCTTCAAGTATATGGTAATTGTAATATGCTTTTCGGTTCTGAAGTATCATAACTATATGTTTAATGTTTTAATAAGTTGATTTTCTATATCAACAGTCGAGCGTTTTGTTCCATGCTGCTATATGCAGTCGTGTAAGACCGCGGAAGCGATATTTTTTAGCGAGCTCTAAAACAAATCGAGTTCGTTCTTCAAAATTAGCAGCATCATCTAATCCTGGCATACAAACGACGTTGGCAAGAGGTATGCTAAATGGTATGATAAAATCACGGAATATTTCTTGTACATCTTCTTCATTGGAAATTACAAATTTAAATTGATAATTAGAATGTTGCATTATACGTTTAATAGCCTCTGGGTTGATACGCTGTTTAACTGATAAACCGGAATTTGATAGTTTTGGAGAGCAGTTAATTTGGTCTAATGACTCTAAAAGTTCATCTTCAATATAGTTTGTTCCATTTGTTTCTATTTCATGAAATGGGGTATAATTATATGAATCACATTCCCACATATATTGAATAAAATTTACAATAGCTTCTTGATGTCCTTTAATTGTAGGTTCACCACCTGTCCAAATAATATGAATTGTACCATTTAAAATATCGTCATAGATACCTTGTTCTTTCCATTGGTCGATTAGATATTGAAAATCTTTGTCTTCACCTCTCCATGCCCATTGTGATGTAGAATCGCAAGTCCAAGTTGCTTTACCTTCTGCTTGTAGATCACCTACAAATATTTCTCCGTCTTCTAGTTTTTTGTCTTTAACAAGTTGGTTGAGGAATTTATTGCTCATACCACAAGTTAAGTTACATAAACCTAAACGAACAAAATATGATGGAATACCAGATGATATGCCTTCTCCTTGTACGCTATAAAAGTCGCTGGAGATTAATAGTTTGTTTGGGTTAATTTTGCTCATAATATTAATGTAATAAAGTTGAAATGTAAATACCTAAATAAGATCCAGCAACACACCCTAAGGCATATCCTATCCATTGGTGAATAGCATCTTCAGATCTTGCTATTTTTCTTATAATAAAGAAACTCATGCTACCAATCATAAAATCAGTTAATGCTGCTAAATTATATTGGGTTTGAGCTACAGCTCTAAAATTTATACATAGTAAACCATACATTACTATTTGTATAAAAAACAATAAAACTGCCTCTTTAATTTTTTGTTTCATTATTGTCTTTGTTTAGCTTTCAATTTACGAGCTTTTTCAGCTTTTCTAGATTTAGTTTTTTCACCTTTTTCTTCGGCTACAACTACTTCTTCTGGTTTAATATCACGAACATTTTTCTTCCATTCGGATTTAGGTGCAAATTTAGCTCGACCGAATGATACTTCACGGTCAGCCACTTCATTATCTACTCTAAGATAGACTCCATTACTGATAATTGTTTTCATATTTATTTTGTTTTAATTTTCTTGATAAATTGATGAATTTTTTCCATGTTCAAAGCATTCTACTTTGATTACTTTACAACGACCAGCATCTGTTTTAGATAATACATCGTTGAATTTGTCATAAACTAATTTAGCTAGACTTTCACATCCCATTTTATCCATTACTCGAACATGGCATAAACCTTCCATTTCGGCTGATTTGAAGAAATCAAGGTACGGATCGTCTTTTTCAATTAGTAAGGTATGATCCCACATATAGTCCATCCAGTCTTTTAAACCATTGCCTTTAGGTGGTGCTTTAAAGCCACCGAAATCAACAATCCAATTCATATCGTCTAATTGATTTTCTTCCATTGGTTCATTTGAGGCAAACCATACTTTAAAATAAATTCCATAACCGTGGAGTAGCTGACAGTGTGAGTGTTGTGCTTTCCATTGTCTGATGGCTACAGAGTAATTGTCGAATGTTTTTGTTGAGATATATCTTCCCATATTATTGATTTATAAAGTTTAAAACATCATTATAGGATTTAACACCTGTGAATCTACGAGATTCTTGACCATTTTCTACTAATATTACAGTAGGAATACTTGTAACATTATATTTAGTTGTTACATCAGGTTCGTAATCGATGTTGATTTTTTTCACGGGGATTTGTTTTGAAATTTGGTCCATTATAGGACTAAAGGCTTTACACGGTTGACACCATGAAGCATGAAAAAAGAATAATTGTCTCATAATTTTTTATTTTAAATATAATTAATTTGTTTTAAATTTCCAAATAAACCCATAAGCAGATTTTTGTTTTCCTCTACAACAGGCTCCAACCCCATCACCTTTAGTTTTTAAAAAAATAGATGCTTCTTTTTGCGAATTCCATTCTTTTATAAAATTACCTTGAAGATCATATTGGATTACTGGAGTGTTTTGCCATGTATTTTTTCTATTTTTTCAGCGTGTGTTTTAGCTACATCCCAAGATACAGGGCCAGTTTCATCAGCATACTCTACTGGATCAGGGTGACCTAACTTAATAAAAGCTAATATTCTTTCTATTGAAGATCCTGATTTGTAGTCTGAGTACCAAGTGCCGTATACTGTTGCTTCTTGTGGGAGTTTATGGATTATCCCACCATGCTCAAATTCTATTGTTCCTAAAGATGCTTTAGTTTCAATTAAAATTGGTTTATAGCTTGTGTTAGTACGTTTATATACTTCATCAAAATCTAAACCTAATTGCTCACAACATTCTAATCCATGTTTTAAAATATCAAATTTATCAACTTGTAAAAAGGGAGCATCGTATGTTACTAAATGTGAATCCCAATTTCCTAACAAAAATGCTTTATAATCAGCATCTCTAAACTCTTGTCTACAATCAGGATAAATACTATGGTCTCCAGCATGAATACCTAAAGCAATTTTACATTCATTATTTGTTTGAGTAGCAATAGATAATGCTATTGCTTGAGCAATACTACCAAATATTTTATTGCGATTTGGTACTACAGTTGCTTTCATGTTTTCTTCAGCATAGTGGCCTTCAGGAACATCTTCTCCACCTTCTACTAATGATGAATTTAATAATTGAGCTAAACCATCTAATTTGATAATCTGATGTTTAACATTGTTTGATATATTACTGTTTATATAGTGTACTAATTCAGTTGCTCGCTCTAATTCAACTTTATGTTTTTGACCATAATCAAATGAGATACAAGTACATTGGTAACCGGATGATAGGTAATGTAGGAGTAGAGTACTTGAATCCATACCCCCTGATAATGATATTACTACTTGTTTTTTCATATTAAAATTTTTTTGTTAATGTAATTATAATGTCTGTTTCGGTTGGTGTTAGTTGGTAATAATTAGTAGCTAGTTTTAATATAGCATTTTTAAATTCACTACCAGTAATTCCTCTTAAATTTTCTAATTGTTTTTCTAATGAATCATCTTTTCTGGCTATATAACCTTCTTCATATAGTAAATCTGCCATTTCTTGACATTCATAACTATCCATAGAACAGTATACATCATCCATATCTAAGTCTATTTCTTGACAATGATCACAGTATGTGTCAAATTTTAACATCATATTTTTATTTTAAATTGTTTACAAATCTAAATAAATTGATATTTGTTTTTATAATATCAATTATATCTTTATCTATTTCTTCATCTTGAACCATATTCATATTAACCATAGGTTTAGTAGTTAAACCTTTAGCTGTATAATATTTTCCTTCGATACCAGCCATAACTGGGTTTGATGTATCGATACTTTCAATAAAAGGCATACCATCATACCAACCAAATTCTTGTGGTACAGCACATCCTAATAAATGTACTCTGTCGGTTGATGATATTATTCTATTTTTATAAAGTTTAGATATTAATTCAATTCTACCTAATGCTTTACCCATATCTTTATTTGGATGAGATGAAATTAGGTTATAGCAAGAAGCACCATATGAAAATGCTATCTTTTTATAACCTAGATCTTTATATGTTTGGTAACATTCAATAGCATCTGTTATAAAATTAAATTGTACAACAGCTACTTTAGTTATTTCTTCAGGTAATTGAATACTAGCCCATTTTCTAGCATTAATGATTGATTGAGTTTTATTTTCCCAAACATCAGGAACAATAAATTCATTTGGTTTTAATTCATTTATCCAATATAATAAACGATCTGTATTGTAAGCAGTACCTAATTCATGTAAGGAATTATCCATTATAATATAACGACTTTTTGTTTTAGCCTTATAAAAATAATTCCTATATGTTTCGTTTTGGTCTAACAAATGAGGTAAACAATAATCTCCATCTGTAAAATCTATACTTAATTCTAATAGTTCAAAAGGAACTTCATGGAAAACTTTTATTTTTTTAAACATAACAATTATTATTTTCTATAAATATATTTAAAACTATTTAAAAAACCAAACTTTTAATGAGGTCTTTTACGATAAATTTTAGCGTATTCTTTAGGACTTAATCCACTTTCTGCAAGAGATGGGATGGTTTGTTCTATTTGAGTATTTTCAATTTCTTTTATTTCTTCTATATTTTCTTCAAACAATGGTTCATCTGTTTTTTTTATTTGAGAAAAAGCAAAATTAGCAGCTATTACTAAAGCAATAGCTAAAGGATCAAAAACAAATATTATTACAAGTAATAACCAGTTGATGATTTTATCCATTGGTTTACCTGTAAGATTACTTAAATATTTTAAAGGGCCAAGTTCTGAAGTAGATGAGCTATTGGTTTTTAATTCTAAAATTCTATTATTTAGAGCAAATATAGAGTCATTTGATATATCTAATTTGGAAGATACTCTATCATCTGTTTTAGAAATATTATTAATTTGCTTTTCAAATGATTTTTTACTTTTTAATTTTTCATTTGTTAAAGCAGAACGTAACTCGGAAGTATTTTGTGTTAATGATTTCTTTTCTGAGAGATAGTTATCGCGGTTTTGTTCGTATAAATGTTTTTTGGTTTCTAGAGCAGCAATACGTTGTTCTGTTATTGCTTCTTTATTTGCTGTGGTTTGGTAAGCAGCAGATAAAAAACCATAAATACCAGCCGAAGTTATTAATACTAAAACAATAGCGGCTATTGTTAAATAAGTACGTAATACTTTGTTTAATTTACCCCAATATTGGTAAAGTAATGATGCTGTGACGAGTTTGGCGATTTCTAAAGATCCAGCCATTATACCCACAGCAAATGCGGCCCCCGCAAATAATTTAATTAAACCACTAACACTGTAAAAAGCAGCAGAAGTGCTTACAGACAAAGCTGAAAGCGCTACTATTGTTGGGAATATAAAGGGTTTTATTTTATTCATTAATGTCTGTGATTATAGTAATTGTGTTGGCAATTATAATAATGACGAACATGATGTGTGTAATATGGTCTAGGATAATAAGATACACCATAATATACATTAGGTTGTATATGTGGAGGTTCTACCATTACACATGAAGAAAATGTAATTAAAAACGATATAAATAATAAAACGTATTTCATAATTTTTTATTTTAATAATTTGTATATTTCCAAATAAATTTATATCCTATTTTTTGTCTACCAGCGGCACAATCTTGAATACATTGACTTTTACCATTAAATAAAACCCTACCAGCTTCAGCACAACTTTTCCACTCTTTAATAAAATTACCTTTTAAATCATATTGTAATACTGGTTTAGATCTACTAGGATGATTTTTCTTTTTTAGAGAAATTAAAGGATTAGGTCCTATTCCTTTTCCTTTTCTATTATTTTTTTGTTCTTCTGTCCATTTATATCCTTTTGATCCTGTTGTTTTCCAAGTAATATTCCTATTTTTAAAAATTTGTTTTTGTTTATATTTTTGTTCTTTAGTCCATTCGCTACTACCACTTCCTCCTTCTTTTTTGATATTTTGAACATCAAATCCCCAACTGATAAAACTTTGAATCCACATAGTTTCAATAGGTTTCCAATCTTTATGGTTTAATGAATCTATTTGATCTATAATAGTATAATCAATATTTTTACCATAGGTTTTTTTATGTATTGATTTTCGCTTATACTTATTTTTTGTTTTTCCTATATAGACTTTATTAGGATTATCAAAACAATTTTCAACCAAATAAATGTATGTAATATTTATCATCGTATTTTGTTATTTTAGTCGATAATAAATATGTAAAAGGAGCGCTTTTTGGCGCTCCTTATTTATTATTTTATTAAAGAATAGTATTCATTAAAGTGTCTTTGTCTATCTTCAAGACCTAAAACACCACCATTTACTTTTTTAGTAACTTTAGTGACTGTTGCTTCGTTAGCACCTTCGTCAGCTATTTTATGTAATCCATTTTTATGAAAAAACCAAGCAGCAGAGGCTAAAGGATATTTAGTTGCGATTAAATCTGGATTAGTAACGCAATCTTCATTTATTTCTTTACTAAAAGCAGCATAATTTTCTTTACCAGTTAATTGAATAAATCCACGACCATGAAATTTCCAACCATCACCTGATGTTTCAGGACCATTACCCATACGATTACCATAAACTAAGTTAGCTATTTTTTCAGGTTTACGTTCATATAAAGCTGCTTTAGCGTCATCAGGAAAATATTTTCCAAAGATGCTACGTAAACCTTTAGCTCCATAATTTAGGTTTTCATTTAATGCTTTAAAACCACCTGATTCATGACCTGCTTGAGCTAAAAAGTGTGCTAAGCGTAATGGTGTATTTAATTCAAATTTCGCGATTGTATCCGGTAACATTTCAATAACCGAATCAGGAACGTGTCCTTTTAGTTTTTGTAAATCCATTTTATTTGTTTTTTATTTATGTAATTCTGTTTGTTTAAATCTTACCTTTATTTTAGGCTCATATCCTTCTGGGAGTTTATTTTCGTATCCTTCAAATTTGCTGTGTTCATCATCATAATCTAGTTCAAAAGTAAGTTGAGTTAGATTCATTTTAATTTGTGATGTTGTATTCATTCCATATTTATTATCTGTTCTATAAGGATTATTGTAATTATCTGTTGTTATAGATTTAGACAATACAGGAAGAATTTCATTTTCATTTTTTATGTCTTCTAACTCTTTTTGAGCTATTTCTTTTCTAGAAATAGATGATGCTCTTTTAGGTCCACTAGTGTAACCTGCATCTTTATAGTGTATTCCATGATTTGTTCGTACTACTACTTTAGTGTCAGGTTTCATTTTTGTAATTACAGGTAAATGTTTACTTGTAAGTTCAACGATAAAGGTATATTTAGGATTAGAAACTATAGTTTCACCTTTAATACCTACTTCTTTTGGGTCTTCACCTTGGTATGATACTATAGAACGAACCGCCTTAGATAATTTTTTGTTAGCTAAGGCGTGTCTTATTTTCATACCATCATATGATGGAGAAGCTGTTTTTTTCTTATCATTTTTTTCACTACTTTGCATAGTGCCTTGAGCTTCATCTTCAGCCACCATTAATGAAGCATTTATAATACCTATACCATACTCATTCATACCTTCAGAGTAATCGGTAATTTCATCATATAGATAACAAACTTCTATATCGTCTATTAACTCATGAATAATTTTAATAGTAGGATCATAAGCGCGATCTCTATTTTTAGCTAAAATTTTGTCATTACCGAGTTTAATAGCTGCTACAACACACTCATTAAGTGTTGATTTATTTGCTATACTCTTTAAGATACTGGTTAGTTTTATCATTTACGCTTCTGTTGATGTTTCTTCTGGGGTTGGTGTTTCAGCAGGAGCAGCTGGAGTAATTGGGTCTGGTTTCTTTGTAGTGAATTTATCTAAAGTATCAGCACCCATACCAATTGCTGTTATAACTAATACAGCGTTTACTAATTCTGGAGCTGGTTTAAATTCTTCATGTGTGTAACTGTTTAATGTCATAGTTACGCAAAGAAATAAAGTGCCAATCACGGCCACTACTGGTTTTACTGATGTTGATCCTCTTTCATCTTTGAAAAGATCAATAATCCATTGTTTAAAGTTCATAATCTGTTTTGTTTTTGTTTGTTATAAATATTATAATTTTCCGGAAGCATCGAGTATTGATTTCTTTAATGCATTACCTATTGTTGTATTACTAAATGGTATTTTATCGTCATTTAATTCAATAAGTATGTAACCTGCTTTAGTTTCAGATTCACCTAATCCTTCTACAACTTTATCGCCAAAATACATTCTAGTGTAAACTTGTGTGGTTTGTTTGGCTTCTCCGGCGCCTGCTATTTTAAAATTGCTTGAAGGCATACCTATTTTATATATTTCTATTTTAACCGAAATTGCATTAGAATCACAAAGTTTATATTTTTCTGATAATATTTCTTCAGTTATTTGTTTTACACCTAAAAGAACACTTCTGGTGCCTATTTGTTTAACTTTTTTGTTACACCAAACAGAATCAACTCTTACACATTGTCCAAATGATAGAGTAGGAATTAACATTAAAGCGAATAATAATTTTTTCATATTTTAATAATTTACTTTTCCAGAATAACCTGGGGCTATTAGATAATAATTTGCAGTGCCTCCACTTGTTGCTGGTGATATTAAAATTTGAGTTACACCAGGATAAGTAGATTTTAAATTTGATGTTGTTGAGGTTATAGAAGTATATTGAGACGGAGTAAATAATCTTGAGGTAAATGAATTTCCCCAAGTAGAAAATCTACCACTTTTTTTACCTGCTATATAATACAAATCTGATATTGTAATATTGTTAGTACTATTTAAATCATATAGATAATAATGTAAACCATTTAATATTGTTTTATTAAGTATAACATTGTCTATACCTATAAAATCTGAGATTTGTAATGTTGTAGAGGGAGTATAAGCATCAAATTCTAATTGCCAACTTAAGGTAGAATTTGTAGGTACACTTATTGTATACTTACCTGTAGAATCTGTGTAGTAAGTCCCATATAAAGACCAAGCAGAAGTAGTTGTGGTAGCAGTTCCTATCTCGTCTGTTTGTAAAGTATAAGTTGATTGAGATGGTCTTTTCCAAGCAACAGCCAAACCTTCACCACCACCATATTCTTGTTGTCTTGCTTCAAAGGTATAAGATGTGCCGGCTGTCATAGAAATACCACCTATTTGATATCCTCCCATACCATGACCACCATAATAAGAAGCAACTAGACTTCCGTTTATTAAAATATCACCAGCATCATCTGAATTAACACCAAAATAGTATGTACCTGTTTCTTTAGGTACAAAGGTGGCTGTAACATCGGTTGAAAAATAATCTCCTCCATTTGGTACACTAGCTCCTGCATAATATAGAGTAGTCCAGGTACCCCAATTTAACACGGTAGTAGCAGGTAAAGTACCGGACCAGTTTAACCTAGTGTTGCTATATCCTGTGTTGAAAAAGTAACCCATATCGGTTACAGTACTTGCATACTGGTTGTACTGGTTTGTGCTACCGTTTCCATTGTGTGTTGAGTATATCTTTGTATTTAAATTACTTACAACAGTGGTGGTGGTGGTTCTTGAATATAATTTAACAGGAACATTACCTGCTCCACTACCATCAGCATTATAAATGTATCCTGAATAAGTAAATGTTTGTCCTAGTAGTGCTAGAGAAAATAAGGTAAATAATATAGTTAAAATATATTTTATCATAATGCTAACCTTGTTCCTATTGTTATTGTATAATTAAGAGCTCCGCTATTAACTTGATAAGCACCACCTGCATTGATATTAAATTTAAATGATTTAGATAAGCTTAAATTTGTACCAATAGAAGGTAAAATAACATAAGGTGATTTTAATAACATATCATTGTAATATTGCATGTAAGGAGAATATACAAACAAATTTGTAAATTTTATTGCTATTTTTTTACCTACTTTCATATCATACATCAAACCAGTTATTATAGAAGTACCTATAAGTTTTTGTTGATACATTTCTCCATACGTACCTGCTAATAAACCTATTATTTTTATTTTTTTATAATTTCTAAGTTGACCAGCAGCTAATGTACTATAAAATAATCCTTTCCCACTAAAACCAATAGAAATAGTATTTGATATCAAATTCATTCTTTTACCTTTAGCAAACGAATAAAATCCAGTTATATTAGGACCTTGGATATTAGTTGAATAATCAAACATTATACCATGAGATACTTTACCATCCCATCTTGTAGAAGTATAACCACCTGATACTTTACCACCTTTAGAAGCATCTGTATTGCTAAAAGCAAGTAGATCTGAACTACCTACAATTGTTGGTTTTAATACTCCTGGTTTGTCTTTAGAACTTGAAGATGGTTTTGAATCGCTTCCACCTCCACTTGATGATGTTACACTATTACTTGTACCACTTAATACATCTGAAGAACCACTACCTGAAGGAATATCAGGGGTAGGAACGGGTTCACCTGGGTCTGGAGTATTAGGATCGGGGAAGTTTAGGTTTGTTAAAGTGGTTACTAGCCCGGTTAATGTAGCTGTAAGTTCTTGGTTTTGTTTAGTAGTAGCAGTAAATGCTAATCCACTACAAGGAGATGTAACGCTATATTGACTGTAAGTATTTGATACCCACTTATCAAAAACACCATTAGAAAAATCGTTTATATTAAATGTTTGTATTTGATTATAGTAAGTAACAGATATTGTATTTTGGCTTGCTGGTATTATTAATGTTTTTAAAGTACCATTACATGGATCTTTATAGGAATATGTAAAAGACTGACCATAAGAAGTCAGTCCAAACAATACTAATAAGATTAATATTTTAGTTTTTAAATACACCTTTTTTAATCAATTTTAAAATGACATTTACTGAAGCAGATTCAAGTGCTTTTTTAGTAGAAATACCTATTGTGGATTGATTAAATTTAATTTCATCTATGTCACCTAAAAGATTAGATGTTTTTACAGTTGAAGCCTCACCCATATCACTACCAGTTATTATTTCTCCTGATTCTGCATCTACAAACTTGATTTGTAAACCTAAACGAGTTGTTTGAGTAACTTTAGATCCATCTTTAGCTTTTACTATTTCATCTTCAGATACTGAAAAGTCATATACTTCGATATAAACAAAATATTTGGCTAATTTGATTTTACCTTTACCATCTATTTTATTTTCAGTAAAACCTTTTGCTGATGCTTTATATTCAGCAATCATTCTTTCTTTGATTTCTAATTTATCTTCAGTAAATACAAAGCGATTGGTTTCTTCTAAAAATTCAATTACAATGTTTGTTACACCCAAACCAACACGTTTATCTTTTAATTCAGGATACATTTCATATAGTTCTGAATTGATTCCTACTTTTAATAATTGAATAGGAATTTTGACAGTGTCCTTATAATTAAGAACACTATCTAATGAGATTCCTTTTTCAAAGCGGGCATGATATTGTTCGGTTTTAATAGAACCGATTTGAGCAACACTAATAAAGGGTAACAGCATTAAAGCTATAACATATAATATTTTCATAGAGTTAATTTTAATTACCAAGGAGCATCTTGTGTTTCGCTCTTTTTAGTTTCTTTTTTCTCAACTGGTTTTTCTTTAGTAGCAGCTGAGGCTGTTGCACTACCACCTGTTTGTTTTTGTTGGTTTGTGTTATTATTTGATAAATTAATAATCACAGGAGCAGCGGCAGGAGCAGCAGCAGCTGGAGCAGGGGCAGCAGTAGCGGCTTTAGGTTCTGCTTTAGGTTCTTCTTTATGACCACCCAAAAATGAACTTACCCAAACACCAGCACCAGCGATAACTGTTGTAAGTGTACCTATTAATGTTTTCTTTAGACCTGACCAACCCCCGTCGGTTGTTTTTGTTTCTTCTGACATAATTTGTTTTGTTTTAGTTTAAAATTGTTTTATTGTAAGCTGATGATTCATTTGTTGTTATTACAACGTTATATGCTCCTTTAGCTAATCCATCTATATTTGCTTTGTAAGCATAAACACCTTTAGGCATTGTGGTTTGTATTACTGTGTATTTTTTCTTTCCGTTAACATCATAAAAAGCAACTGTCACATTACCATCTTTAGGAACAGAAAAATGAATTACTACTTCTCCACTAGTTGGATTAGGATAAACATTAATAGAAGCAATATTATTATCTGTATTAATAGCAGGTGAAGACATTCTCATAACTTCAATTCTACCATCAGTAGGATTAATATTTAAATCAGTAGCTAAAGCATTACCTGCAAATTTACGAGTAACATATATTGGAGAAGTTGTCCAATTATCTTTAGGTTGTTTAGCTAAAAATTGTAATGTTACTACTTGATCTTCATTATTTAAAAGATGTTGATTATTACTAGCATCAAATCCACCCCATTCAACTACTCCACTGTTTGGGTTTATAAATGACATCCAATTACCTACTTTTTCCTCAGATATTACACCTTTAAAATCAAGTAATGTAGTATCAAATTTTAAAGCTAACTGTAATGAACCTATTTGTTCGCCATTTGTAAGTACTTTAATAGGTATATTTACTAAATTACCTGCATCTACTGATAATGAAGGTAAATTAACTTCAATTGTATTTAAATTATTTACATAATACTCAACAGTTTCATCTATTATATAGTTGTTATTGTTGGGATTAATAATTTGAATTGGAGTAAGTTTAGCCATTTTAAATCCAGTACCATTAGCATCACCTACACCCACAACATAATATGTTACTGAATCGACGCTACCACCAACTATATTAAATAATACGTTTGTTGTACCTGAGATAGTTGCTGTATAATTTGTATTTGGGTTTGAAGAAATAGTACTATATTCGGTTGAGGTAAAGAATAAAACATCTTTAACACCATTTACCCAAGTACTAAATCTACCTGCTATTCTACCATAAACAGTATATTCATCTGAAATCGATATTTTATGGTCTCCGTTTACATCAGAAGTGTAAAAATCAAAAGCTTGAGGATTGTCTAATCCAAGTACAAAACGATTTATTTTTTGAGCATCGGCTGTTGATATAATATTACCTATATTCATTGTATCACCTTCAATATTTAATCTAGCAGCCCAATAAGTAGTATCTAATATAGTTGTAAAATTAAATTTACCATCAGCACCTGTTGTTTGAGTACTTATATTAACCCAAGTACCACTTGTTTTAGGTTTTTTCTCTAAAGAAACAGTTATGTTTCTAGTGTTAGTACCGGTAACATTTACAAATTGACCATGATAATGAAGGAAAGGACGATTAAATCTACCACCATAACTGTAAATAGTTAATGTAGTATCATTACCATAAACAGTAGACGCTAAATTAGTGTATGTTTGAGCGCCTGATACTTTTAGTGTTTTTATACTATCTAAAGTATTGAATAAAGATGTATTAGTATTGTGAGTGAAAGTAATAGCAAAAGCCGCGCTATCTCCTAAATTATAAGTTGAACTACTACCAGTATAAACTAAAGTGATAGTGATACTACCATGAGTTGTATCAGTAACATATTGTATATATTTGTTAGCAGAACTATAAAGTAATGATACTGTTGGAGAAGCACCATTAAATGCTAGACTATCGTACCATATTCTAAATTGCATACCTGTGATTTTATCACTAGTAGTGCTGTTTCTGAAATAAAGAGTAGCAGTAGTTGTACCTGTTGCGGTTGGACCTACATTGTACCCAGTATCAATAATTACATAATGTCCTGTACCAGGAGCTGCGGGGATTGTTTGACTTTTAACTAGAAACGGCAACAGCGCAACTAGAATAAATAAAATAATTTTTTTCATTTGGTTATAAAAATGTTTAAAATGTTAAATAAAAAACAATTTGAATAACCTTTTCCTATAAATATTAAGGGGACCTAAAAGGTCCCCTATCTTTTATTAATATTTAAATATATTTTATATTATTTCGCAACTTCCTCCAGGCCCTGCACAAGCTGCTTGATCCATTAAAGCTGTCATATCATCAAATTCAACTACTTTTGATAAATCTAATGAATGTAAATGTGTTACACGTTCATTAAATTGTTCTTCGGTGATTGTTTCGAAAGGAGCTTGAACATAAGTACCCAAATCTTCCGGCAGGAATGATAAAGCTGTAAAATATTCTTTATTATCCCATAACCAATCTCCTACAGTTTCCCATTCGTTTTGTTTAATGTTTACCGTAGCAGATACATTATGCATATTAGAACCGCGTCTATGTCCGGGTTTTATCCATTCTTTATTGAACTTTTTAATACGTTCTAGTAATTCAATAGCTGTTTCTGTAGGACGTACAATCGCGTTTTCTGGTGCTTTTTGTGGTATTGTTACAATTGCTTGTATGTTTGGTTTAAAGAAATCATCTTCAAGTAATTCTGGATGGTGAATAAGAAGGTGAGTATATAATGCTTCGTTTTTACCAATACGGATTCTTCTTAAATAGAAATCATCATGCCAAGCATGGATACCAGATGAAGTACCTAATACTAATGATGTAGTACCACTTGGTTTTACTGTTGTAATACGAGCTGCTTTATTAATACCTATAATTTCGGCTATTCTTGCGTTTTCTTCAACAGCTATTTTAGCGGCTTCTTTTAAACTATAATTTAACACAGCACCCGAAGCTATACCGGTCATTCCGATTCCTAATAATGCTTCTTTTTCAGTTGTTTTTTTCCATATTTCTCTTAGGTAATGGAAATCTGTGTATGATGCTTGCAAAGTACCAATGAAAGCTGCTGCTTTCACACGCGCATTCAGGTCATCCTGTGATTCAACAGTAGAAGCGTTTACTTCGCAGAGATTACAAAACTGGTTTGGTTTTAAATTAATTTCAGCACATGGATTAGTTCCAGCATCTTTATCATTTGAGAATATAAATCCTGGTTCTCCACTATTGCTTAATTCAATTTTTTTCCATAATTCAAGGAATGTATCTTTTTCAATTTTAGATTTGATTAATACCGCAGTATTATTTGCTCTTCCGCGTTGTGGATTATCTTCCCACCAATTTCCAAATTTACAAGTCAACATATCTTCATCATCCAAATTGAATAATGCTATTAATGCTGCTCTACGAATACCACCAGACAATACAGCGTCTGCTAAGTGACAGATAATATCATGGCAATCGAGTGGTGTTAAATATTCACCATCTTGTTTTCTATCTAATATTGCTTGTACATGAACTAGCGCGATTTTTAATGGTTCTGGACCAGGTGCTTTACCACCTACTGTAATAAGTTGAGCTCCTTTAGGACGAATGTCTCTAAAATCAAATAATGGTAATGGGCCCCCTTTTAAATATGCTTTTACTAATACCTTAACTGAATCCGCCCATCCTTCAATACTATCACCTACTAGATAACGTTTTGATTTTAATGGTTTTCTTACTTGAGGTAATTTTTCAACATGATGTCTTTGTACTGAATATCCTACTCCACATCCCGATAATAATAAAAACATTATTTCTGAAAAAGCAGCGATATCATCAATAGGCAAGTAAGAGCAGTTAAATATACGAGCATTATTAATACTAACGGGTTTTCCTGCGAACTGTATTGAACGCATCGACGGAAGAACTTTTTTATCATATACAAATTGATATGCTTCTTCGATTTCATTTTTTAGGTTGGGGAATTTTTCTAAATGCATTCCTTTGTTTCTGTCTACTAATTCTTCCCATGTTTCTCTGCGGTTAACGGAAGGTAAAAATTTAGCATACTTCATGTAGACAGTTATATCACTTAGAATGCTTTGTTCAATGTTCATAATTTTAAATATTAAGAGTGGTTTATTTCAAAAAATTTATTTTTAAGTGCTTTTTTATCCATAGTATTTATTTGATCAAATGATATTTTTCTATTATTAGAAGATGCTGATTCTTCATCGTTTTCACCTTTAACATATTCTCCTAATATTTCAAATTCACCATTAGATGTATTTATTTTAGCATTATAAGTCATACCATCTCCTCCATATCTGTTTTTCATAATATGGAATCTACCGGTACCATTTACTTTGTCTTCTTTTTTACGTGAGAGTGATATACAAACATCAGAAATCATTATTTTATCATAACTTCCGGCGGCTGATGTTCCTTCTACTACGTCTTCCTTAGCACCTGTTCTATTAACTTGAGATACAGACCATATTGGAATATTTAATTCTCTTGCTAATCCTTTAGTGCTAACATAAATATCATCTATCTCATCCTTTCGTTCACGATTGTTTTTCTTTGATCTCAATAGATCGACATAATCGATAATAATTAAATCGGGTTTGAAATCTAAATCAATACATTTTTTAATATGAGCCTCTATTGTAGATATAGATGCTTTGCCTGGTGAATATTCTCTAATAATTAAATTACCTGATAATTTTGATACTTCTTCTTCTACAGTATTTTTATATTTAGTGATTTTACTAACATCTATACCTGTAAAGAATGAGTCATATCTTCTTCCAACATAGTCTGAACCTAATTCTAATGTGTAATGCAAGACATTATATCCTGCTTTTACAGCTGCACCTCCTAAAGCCACTAACACCCAAGATTTACCACCACCTGGATTACCAAATATTAATCCAAAATCACCATTGCCTAATCCACCTTGTAATAATTCATTAAATTCTTCCCAAGGTGTAGGTACTGTTGCTCTATGTTCTTCTCTATATCGTGATTCAGTATCTTTATTATATTCATGGCCTATGTTTTTATCTTGACCTGCTTTTAAAGCATTATCAACTAAAACCCTAATAGAATCATAATCACCAGCATTTAATAAATCTACACTATTTAATAATGCTTTTTTTAATTGTTGGTTTTTACAAAAATTACTAAATTCTTCTTCAACATATTTTAAATCTTCGTCTGAGGCTTTATATGCTTCTTTAAGTTGTTCTTTAATAGAGATTTGTAATACTTCACTATCTATTTTTTTCAATTCTACCTTTAATACTTCCATTGATGGGTTAGTATGGTATTTAGTATAGTAATTTAGTATTTCTTTAATTATCCATTTATGTGATTGTGAATCAAAATAATCTTCACTTAACACATCATAAATGTTTAATAAAAATTCTTTATGTGTTAATAATGATGATAATACTTTTACTTGAAATCCAGTCCCATATTGAGATAAATTTGATAATGTAGTTGTTGTCATAACTTTATTTTTTAAAACTATTTAGTATTTTAAATGTATTGTTTAACCAATATTCTGTATTTTTAATTGTTTTGCTTAATCCATCTTCATTATATAATCTTAAAAAACCACTTACATTTAAATCAGGTATTGGTTGATTTGATATTTCTTCTAAATATGCTTTTTCATTATCGTCTAATAATGGATTTTTAAGATCCATAAGTTTATAATTTCGTTCTAGATTATTTTTAGAAAATATTATTTGAGAATATATATTATGCTCTTTATGTTTAAGTATACATAATTCAAATAAGTCTTCCAAATCTACTACTCGATCTTTTAATTCAGGAAAACGTTTAAATATACCTTTTTCACCTAATCCTTTTACACCTGGTATTTTATCTGAGTTATCTCCTAGTAATGTTTTATAAATAATAAAATTTTCTGTTAATATACCAAACTTATTTTTAATAGTTTCTCTAGTAAAAAATTCTTTATCTGCTGGGCGATATACAGTAACATTTTCATTTATTAGTTGTAAGTAGTCTTTATCGTTTGATACAATATATACTTTAGAGTTATATTTTTTCGGTAATATATCGCTATAATACGCGATAATATCATCGGCTTCTACTTTATCGATAGAAATGGTGTTAACAGGAAGACATCGAAGATAATGTATTAATCTTCGAACTTGATCTATTTTAGAATCTTGTTCTTCTTCTATGTCATCAAATACTTTATCATTAACTCTAACTAGATTTCTTCCAGATTTGTATTCTGGGAGAAGATTCTTCCGGTTTATGGAAGAACCAACTCCATCGAATACTATATATACAGAAGTGGGTTGAATTTGGTTAATTAAGAACCCTAATGATCTTAAAAAACCTCCTAGTCCACCGACATGATTTCCAGCTTCGTTTATGAAATTAATCATAGCAAAGTTTCTAAGAAACATGTTTAAACCATCTATTAAAATAACTCTATCATGATGTTTATCTTCAACTTGATTTGTATCTTCTGATAAGTTATTAAGTATTTTTAGTAAATCTTTTTTATTGCTCATATTATTCTTCATCAACTATTTCAGATATATCTGATTTTTCATTCCATTCTGATTCATCTATATTTACATCATATTTTCCTTCTCCAAGAATGTTTATCCATTCATGAGCATGTTCTTTTTTATACTTGTTAATAGCATTGGGATCATCTTTAATAAAACCATGAACTGTACTAACTATAGTTCCTTTTGTAGTAATACCATTAACGTGATTTTTATCACAAGCTATTTTAGTACGTAATGCGAATTCTACTTTCTTTTTATCCTTAGTAGCTTCTATTTTAGATGTTCCTGAGTTGGTAATGTTTCCAAAAGTAAGTACTATAGATGCATCCCAATACATTGTGTCACCGCCTTTATTAGTCATTTTTGGTCGACCCATAGGTACTTCTGCTGGTTGTACTCCAACTTTATTTACAACTAAAAATGTATTAGTAAACTGGCTTGATTCTTTTCTGGATACCATTATTTTTTGGTTTATAAAGTTTCCAAATTGAGTAGCCATTGCTCCTGCATTCCACATTGGATTATTTTTACCTTGTTCAATACTCATATTACAAGGTATTGAACCTACAGAATCCCATATAAATAAAAGATTATATGGTAGTTTTCCTTTGTTTTGGTCATCAATTATATCTAACATAAAAGTAGCTATATCTTCAATTGAATTTAATGTACTTCTGTCTCGATATAAAAAGAAACCTTTATAATCTATTATTTCTCCTGTTTCTTCATCAACTATATCTTCCATCTGGAATCCCATAGTTCTCCAGTGATTCCAATCATGTTTCATTTCTGTGATAATGATTACAGGTAATATACCCATTTTTTGAGCTTCGGTTGCTGCTTCAATAGAAGTAGTTGTTTTACCTGTATTTGACCTACCTCTAATAATAGTGATGTGTCCTACAGGAATACCTGGGAGTGATAGAATGTCTTGAAGAGCAGGAGAAAATGGTATCCATGTTTGTTCTTTAAACTTTACATTGTTATTCATAAGTTTTTTCTCTTTATATTTGTCGAGATCAAAACTTGATTTAAGTTCAGAGGATACTATTTCACTCAGCGATGCTGTATTATCTTTTTTCTTAGCCATAATATTATTATATTTTTATTTTAAGGTAAATAAACCCCTCTATTGAGGGGCTTATTTTAATATCTAGAATGGCAAATCATCATCGTTATCACCATTATTTTCATCTTCATTTCCATTTTCATCTTCAAATATAGCATTAAATTTATCTGCTTTACTTGCTTGTTTCTTAGCTGGTGTTTTTAACTCGTAATTTTTCTTAGTTGATGTTTTAGGAGTTTCAATTACTGTTTCTTCAACTTCAGTTTCTTCAGTTTCTGTTTCTTCTGGGTTTAGCCATTCTTGAAGCGCTTGTTTCATTTCCTCATAAGAGTATTTTTTAAACGTTTCAATTGGGTTTGGTTGGTCTTCAAGTAGTTTTTTGATAAGTACTTTATCATCAACTAATGATGTTTGTTTAGTACGAGGCATAATAGTTGTTTTATTATACGCTGTACCTGTTACTTCAGGACCTACAGTGTTTAATGTAATGTCTCTACCTTCTGCTACATCAGTGAAATCACCAATATCTTCATTGTCTGCTAAATTTAAGAAATCCATATAAGTTTCCTTACCGAAATTCCATAATTTAACACCTTCGCTTTCTTGTCCACGTACTACTACAGGAACAAACACTCGCATTTTTGGTTCCAATTTTTTAGCTAAACGCCAATTTTCTTTGTCACCTGTTTTACGAAGTTCTTTTGCGAACTCAACAATTGGATCTTTTTCACCCCAGTTTTGAGGAGAGATCATTGTTTTGTTACCAATACCATAATGTATTAGTACTTCTGTAAATGGGTTCTTTTTGTTGTATTTGTTTGGTACAACACGAACTACTTGTTTTCCAATAGCTGGTTTGAAAAATACATTTTTCTTTTCACCGCCGCCTTTAGATGATTTTGCTTGTTGTAGAGAGTTCAAGCGACTCTTAATTTCATTTAAATCCATAAACTATAAAATTTTAAATATAACATCAATATAATAACCTATTTTTGAATAGCCAAACTATTTTTAAAATTATTCATTATTTCAATAACTTTAGCTATAGCTTCTTTGAAATTCTTTATTCATAATTCTATAATTTTATGAATTTTAGTATTTAATTGTTTTAATTCATTTTGAGTAGTTAATAATATACTATTACGATAATGTTGCCACTCAATAGGGAATGCTGGGTTAACAACACCTCCATTTAATTTTTTGATTAGTTCATTTAAAGCGTTAATAGTGTATAATACGTTGTGTTCTTTTTTTCTATGCACAAGTATTGTATTAGATGGCATGTTATTAACATTACCTTGTTCTATATTATATGTAATAACATATTCGTCTGTACTTTTAACATAAAGCACAAACATTTTATTATACATTATGGTGTATGAACTCTTAATATTTTCTATAAGAATATCTAATCCTTCTAAACTAGAAAAAGAGCATAATAATCTATTATTCAAATCTGTATTATTTATTAGGTCAAAATTGTCCTCCCAATAAATATTGTATAGTTTATGCAAAATCGTAGTTTGTTCCATAATTGTATTTAATTTTTAGATTGTATTTTTTAAATATATCATCTATAGCATCCATTACGTCTTGTTCATCTTTGTCCCAATCAAATAATAAAGCATCATAAGTGTATAATACTATTTTTGTATTTTTATCTTTTAATATTTTTATAATATCCCATATAATACGAGAATTATTTGATGTTTCTAAGTTTTGAAGTATATAATTAAATAGTTTTTGCGGGTTCATATTTTCCAACTCATTTTTGTAAAATATTTTACTTGAATTAGGTACTTGAACATAACCTTGTTTTTCAAACTGTAACCATATATTATTAGTATACTCGATTATCTTGGCGAAAAATTCCCAGTCTTTATAAGAATCATATACTCCGCCGTATAATTGTTTAAACATTAATTCTTTGGCTATTTTAACGTCTATTTGAGCATATTGAGCGAATGTCTCATATATTGGACCATTAAATTTATATCCTATTAATTGTGCTGCTAATGTTGGATGATATGCTGAGATGTCTATTTCGGCAAATTTATCATTTTCAGGTATGAAAACCATTCTGCATCCATTATCTTTATTTAACGCGGCAAAATTGATATTATTAAAAGCGTTAGAAGGTCTACCTGTGATTGTGTGTAAATTATAGTGGGTATATATTTTACTATCTTTAATATTAAATAACTCATTGTTTGGTTTTAAATATTGTTTAAATAAATCTTTATCTATTTTTATACCATTTTTTTCAATATAAAACATTGAATATATTAGTTTATCGAAATGTTTATTATCGTAAGGTCTAATATAATTTTTTACCTGTTTATACATATTTTCACATCTTTCATAATGTTTAACTATAGGTATAATTCGATTTATATCTAAACGTGAAGGGTATATATTATAAAAATATTCATGAACTGATGTTGTAGGATGTGTATATGGGGGTGATGAAAGGCATATATCTATTGTTTGTTTAATTTGGAAATAATATAAAAATGTTTTTTTATCCCTAACATATATTTCATCAAATTGTTTAAGTATTTGATTTATATGTTTTATATTTACAGGTAATGTTTCATTATGATCAACACTTAATATATATCCTTTTTCATCATCGCCTGTTATAGGTTTTATATACAGTAATGAAACTTGATTTAGAATGGGATGTACTAAATCACTATATGGTATTACTTCAACAAATGCTTTTTTATAGCCTTTATTATAGAATGAACGTAATTGATCTGTATTTTCTACTAGATAAAACAAAACTTTTATTTTCAATAAAGATAATAAAAAAGGCTTAAATAACCAAGTTTTATTTAAAATACTTTAAATAGTCGTTTTTAAGATAATCGTTAAAACGATAATATTTGTTTTTAAATATTGTTAATTCAACTATATTTTGATTAGTTTGAGTTACAATTTGTTTATCTCCAGTAATTTGCCATGGGATATTAAATGGAGTATATAATTGCCATAATATACGTTGGTCTTTATTAAGTAATAAATTGTATGTATCTTGACTAATTTCAATATAAACTACTTCGTTTGATTTTTTACAAAAATATCTTGTAAATTCTCCGATTTGATAATCTTGAGATGTAGGTAATGTTAATGAATATGGAGGAATATAAATAGTATTATTAACAGATATATTTTTTATATTAAGATATGTTGTATTATTTGTATCTTCTTGATTTATACTTAAGAATATATTACTGGAAGATGTATTAAAATTTTGAGTAGTTATAGGTGTTAATTCTTCTACAGGTGTGTCTTGTGGAGTTTTACCTGAAAATATTTTTCCATCTGATGCTTTCCAATAATATCCAGTATATGATTCACCAGATGAGATATAAGTATATTCTCCACCATTAGTATATAAATTGGTTTTTATTTGAGATAATGGGTAATACATTTTTATACTTGACTTGATACGTGAATATGATTATTATGATTTGGAAAACCAAATGTTAATACAGATTTTAAAGTTCCATTTTCTAAGTTTTTAGAATACCCTATGCTTTGAAGTGCATTTACAAAAGTATCTATTTTTGCTCTATTAGAAGCATTTGGACTTACTGGTATTCCGTCTATTAAAGCTATATCTACAGCATTACCTGAAGAATGTCGACTTGGAGGATTATCATGATGTCCACTAACTGCTGTTGTAACAGATACTACTATTCCTGTATTTTTAGCTGCTTTGTTTATATCTGATAGAATAGTTGGGTTTATTTTATCATCAGATGGGTTACCTTGTCCTATATTTTGAAATTTAATATTACTATATTGTTTTGAATTTGCTGCTGGATAATTATTTCCTCTTACTATTGGAGAAACACCTTGTACTCTGCCATCTGATGTTATAGGAGTATCTTGTGTTCCAAATGGATTTTTAGGAACAGCGAATGATTCAATAGTTGTAATCCATTGATTATCTTTAATCTCATGTGTTATACCGTTGATTAAGAATTCTAATGATTCAGGATAATTTGAAGGTAAAAAATGAGTATCCATAGTATATTTTTGGTATACTTTCATTCCTGAAAGGCCATCTATAGTTAATGTTAAACCAAATGGTAAAAATCCTATAGTAGGAGAACCTATATATCCAGATGGATTATTTAATTGAGCATTTCTTGTTTGAGCATATTGGTCATATTCTGCAAATTGAGTATTTATGTTTTTAAAATTATCAATAGCATTTTGGTCCCATTTTGGTTTTGAACCATTAATTGATCCTAATGTAGTTATAAAAGTATTAAATATTCCAATTTGGTTAACATATTTAGTTTCTAAAGATGGTGGTGGAGTAGTCGCATTAATAGTTAATCCAGTCCCACTAAGCCCTAAAATTTTATTGATATCAAAATCAGATGATGAGATAGGGTCTATTATTTCTTGTTTAACTCTATCTGTTAAACCACGATTTATTGTGGATAATGATGTTGAATCTTGACCTGTTATATAACCATTAGCTTGAGCACCAATAGTAATTAAACTTGCTAATTGTGGTGTAATAGTAGTAGTTAAACTTAAATCCCTAACAATACCTGCTAAATTATTATTAGTTGCTTTATTAAATCCATATAATACAAAAAAAGCATCATTAAATGATCCTGTTGGATTTATTTTTTTTAATAATGTCTCATATCCTGGTATAGGCACATCATCTACAAAAACTATTTTATTTATTTCTTCATTTATTGTTGGTTCAATTTTATTATAGTTTCCTGTAACTTTACAAAAATCAGAGCTAAGTTGTTTTAAAAAATCTATTAATATTATTTTACCTTCATTGTCTATTAATTTTGTTAAAGAACTTACAATGTAATTCATATTAAAATATACATTCATAAATTTCCCATAATAACATTTTATATCAGGATCATAAAATTTAAACTGTTCACCATAATTTAAAATTTCTACTTGTTCTCCATTATTTAATGTATATTTAGTATTAAATAAACATACTGATGGGTCAGCGCTTAGTTGTCTACTATATAATGATATTAAATTTGATTCTATGTCAGTATCAAATGTTATATATTTTGTATTAACATTTCCGTTTTTAACATCAGGTATGATACTATTTTGCAATATTTCTAAAAACCAACCTAACCTAATATAATATTGGTTTCCATTTTTAGTTTCATCATATGTTTGTTTTATTGCTTGTGTTATTTTGGTAAATTTTAAAACACTAACACCTGTAGGAGTATTTGAATCTGATTTTTTATCTAAATCAAGTTGAATATTATACATCATGGTTCCAATATCGCTTGAATTAGCAAAGTTAGCTACAGGGTTTTGTTCTGTAGGAGTAGTGCTAGTTGATTTTGGAGGAGTAATTTGTAATTTTATATTTCCAGTTAGTATATTTACTTTAAGAGATTCAATTATATCTCCTATTGTCCTAACAGTAAGTGTAATATTATAACTTAAATCTCGATCTAATGTCCAAGAAAAGTTAACTACTTTACCTAAAGCAGCATCATAGTTACCACATGACTTTAAACGATATTCTTGAATTTTAGGAAGTATAGCATCCCATTTATATACTCCTTTAAGTTTATTTAAACCTAAAAATTCTTCAACTAAATTATATGGATTATTTGTTTCTAATGGTTTATTTATATCATTATCATAATACATTGTATTACCCCATTCTATTAAAACGGAATAACCTAAACTTAAATATAATGTATTTATAATATCGAATTGTGTTCTATTATAAGCTTTGATCCCAATAGTGGCTGTTTTAAGTGAACCTTTATTTTCTGTTTTAATATTAAATGAAGTAATACCAGGCATAGGAACTAAACCAAATTCTTCAGATCCACCTAAACCATAAGCATTATTATTATGTATTGACTTATCAGTAGCTATTCCAGAACGTAATCCTGCTTTACCTATCCCATCTGAAACACCTCCAAATAGAATATATTGTCTAGCTAAATCAGAATTTATTAATTGAGCATTTTGTAAAGGAGCATTTTTAAAAGCATAACGTGTAGGATCAACATCTACTGAAGATATTAATCTAACCCACCCTGTATTTGAATTCATCCAAGTAAGAAGTTCAGGGTCCCTGTTGGGTGTTCCTTTTTTCTTTTGACGAGTATTTATTTGGTCTACTATAGGTTGAGGAAAACTTTCTCCTACTATATTCATAACTTTATTGGTTTATTGAGTTAAAATCATTTATGGTTGATTGTGGATATGCTGGTATTCTAATTTGTATTCCTTCAGGTATTACTAGAGAATTTTGTGGTAAGTCTGAAGGACTAGATGTACCTGCGGTTCCTGTATTAGCTATAGATATTATCCACCATAATGAACTGTCACCATAATATTGATTTGCTAAAATATCAAATCTATCACCTTGTGTTGTATAAACGTAAATATCATCCGAACTTAAAGGAACTTCAGGGTAACGTGAAGTTCTATAAAGTGGGCGTTTGTTTATTACAGTTTTAGGTATATTTTGGTATCTGTTCATTATTAATTATATTAAAATATTTTATTATGAATCATAATTATTATAAATAGTTCCATTATTTAACGCTATAAAACGTTCAGGACCATACTCATTATTATCTATAATAGATGCTGCTGTATTACCATTTACTGATTGTTTAGCTGGTATAAAGTTTTGTATTGGTATAAATGTAAAACTAGATACTCTAATAACATGAGGTAATTCTTTTACACTTGAATCATAATTAGTAGCATCATCATTTATTCCTATTTCCCAAGGTGTGTCTTCTTGTATATCGTAAACTAAACCTGTTATAATACCAACTTGTTCATATAAATATCCACCTACAGTAAGTTGTACTAAATTACCAGTCATATAACCAAGATTTGTATAATCTGGAGCTATGTTTGAAGCTAAGTAATTTAATTTTTTATATATTGGTATAAGTTCTTGTTTTGATTGGGCTGCTATAGTCCAACTTAAAGATATTGTTCGTGTAAAATTACTATATGTATAAAAATTTTCACCTCTACCTAAATATGTTGCTGAATTCCAAGTTGCGTTATATGAGTCTGAAAAGTTATTTAATGCTGCTCTAAAATGCATAAATGTTTTTTGAGAAGGATTATTGTTATGTATAGATGCTATTCTAAATTTTACAAGATCATTTGTAATTTTTTTACCTATATCACTTGTATCTACAGCTGTACTTGAATACAATGCTAAAGCAGTTATTTTATCTACGGGTTGGGCTATTTTATTACTATTTAATATACCACCATTGGTGTAAGATATTAAATTTTTGTTTGTACTATTACCCGGGTCACCCATATTTACTCTACCTTCAATAGTTTTATTTTCAGCTACATTATACAATGGGGCATTAGACATAATAGAAGAACTTATTAATCCTTGTCTTAAAATTGCTCTAAAATCTTGAGTTTTTGGAGCGCCAGGACTTGATAGAGAACCTCTTATATCTTTATTTAAATCACCACCTTCAAGAGCATTTAATTGATTTTGAGTGTAAGTAAGAGAATCGTTTGTAAATGCTACTGTAGTATCAGTTTCTAATGAACCTGTTTTATAAACATTATATGATATTCCTGGTTCATAAGAATATGTTCCTGAATATATTGTTGAATTTAAATTACTTACTTCATCATTATTTTTATTAAATAAATTATAGGCATTTGTAGCACCATTATATGGAATCCAGTTTTTTAATACACGAACCATTCTAGTAGTTTGGTAAGTTCCATTTATAATTTCTTTACCATTAACATTATTAATACCTGTTCTTTGGTCAGCAAATCTAATATTAGTACTTCCTATACCTAAATCTGAACCAGGACCACCATCATATGATAATATATTAATGTCATTGCTTGATGAAACTATTAAAGTATTATAAAGATTAACTAATCTATCTTCACCAGATGGTTGTGTAGTTTTTTGGTTGATTATATAAGGACCATATAAATTAAAGTTATTAGTAGCATAAGCACCAGTATCATCAAATGGGTTTCTACCTTGTTTAAGTAAATGACTACCAAACGCTACAATACCAGCTTCAGCTAATGTTGATAATGGAGTATAAATTCCTCCATTTAATATATCAGATGTTTGAGTTTGAACTGCTGTACGTGAAAGTAAATTTTGTTTAGTTGTAAAAAATAACCCATTTGGGGTTTTTAAATCAGTAAACATTTTACTTAAACGTAAAACATCTGTAGCTGAATCGGTTATAGCGTTTATTCCGCCTTTTAATATAAAATCATAATTGGCATTTCCTACATCAGATGTCCCATTAGGAATTGGTGTAGTAATATATGGTTGTCCACTACTACCTCCATAAATCCTATCATTTCCGTATTTTAAATTACGTAAATTAGTTTGTAGGTTAATTAAAGCCATTAATGAGGTAGATGATTAATATATTGAGATGGTGTTGCTCCGTTTAAATCTAATTGAGATGGTTGAGGTAAAGCATTAGGCGCATCATCAATATATTCATTATATGCTGCGTTTACTGTTGGGAAATTAGCACCATTTAAAGAATATGATGGTTGATTTCCATCAGCATGTAATTTAGATTGTTGAGTTGCGCCTGGATTTATTGTTGGAGTTGCTCCGCTAAATCCTAAATTTGAAGCGTGTGATGTTAATAAATTTAATAGTCCCATGTTGTTTTTTGTTTATAAATATTAAAAGTTATTGAATCTTATATGAACCTACAGCCATTGCTGTACCCATTTTTGTACCATTTAAAGTTATTGTACCTTCTTTGTTTAGTATTGCGGTTAATATTTGTTTCATTTCTTTAAATTCATTCATTAATTGATTAAGTGGTATTACAGCTTCAGGTCCTGCTTCACCTACTAAAGCATGAGTAGGAGATGTTATTTGTTTCATTTCTTTAAATTCATTCATTAATTGATTAAGTGGTATTACAGCTTCAGGTCCTGCTTCACCTACTAAAGCATGAGTAGGAGATGTTACTATACCTCCATCAGCCATTGCTACATTAGGTCCAACTATAGAATTAGTTAAGTCTGGGGCTTTTATTTCTCCAATATTTACTCCAGGAATCTTATTAAGTATTGTTGTAAATGAATTAATTAATGTAACAATTCCATCAAGTAGTGCTTGAAATGGACTTAATACATAACGTAATAAAGATACTCCTATTTTTTTAAATCCATTTGTAATATCTCCATTCATTATATCTATAATACCAGAAAATATACCTTTAAGTGCTTTTAATGGTTCAGATATAAGATCTCTTATAACTACTCCTATTGCTTTTAAATCATTAATTATTGGTTGTAATAAAACATTAATAGCTGGTAATATTGTATTTATTAAATCCATAAGTGGACTTACTATAGCTAAAACTGGTTCAGCTATACTTACAAATATATCTTTTAATTTATCTACTCTATTATTAAATCTTTCTTGAATAGATTGTTGAGCAAATTGATTAGCCAATTGTTCATTACCTAAACGTTTTTTAGCTTCTTCTAAACCTACTTGTTTAACTAAATTATTAAATCTTTCTTGAGCAGTTTTACCTTCTACCTCAGATAATTTAGCTAATGCTTCTCTATCCATTAATGATTGAGCTAATTCTTCTCTAGTTAAACCAGCAGCTTTAGCTATAGATTCTTGTTGTATTCTATTCATTTTAGCAAAATCAACAGATGTACCTACTTGTTTTGCTACTTCAGCTGCTGCTCCCGCTATATCATTATTTAATGCTAATTGTCTTGCTTTTTCAAGATTAAGATTTTTACCAGTTATTAATTCTGCTTCAAGTTCATTTGAAATTGATGATTCAAAATCTAACAAACTTGAAGATATATGATCAGCTTGTGCTAATGTTAATCCAAATTGTTTAGCTTGTATTACTGATCTAGCTAATTCATCCGCACTTCCTCCTAGAGATAATTTAACAGCTGCACTTGTTTTACCAACTTCTCTTAAAATATCTTTTTCATTTACAACTAATTTATTTTGAGAAGCATATGCTTTAGCTCCTCCTAAAATTGATGCTGTATTATCTTCTAATGTTTTATTGTTTATTAAAGATAATTTTTGTATATCAATTAACTCATCATTAGTGTAACCTGCTTGTTCTCTTAATTTAGTGAATGTTATTAAATCTTTAGTATTTAATTGAGCATTAGATCCTAATGATTTTCCTACAGCAATTAAACTCTCATTAAGTCCTTTAGTATTAATAGCGGCATCTAATGATAAATTTGCAGTTTCGTTTAATTTTCCATTTAACGCAACTGCTTCTTGATAGCTTAAATTAAATGATTTAGCTAGATTACCTGCTGAATTGTCTGATATTTTAAGAGCATCTATGAATAATTCAAATGCTTTAACTATGAGTAATTCTGGGTCTAGAATATTTTCTATTAGATTTGTTCCTAAATCCTTAACTAGATCTTTGGCTATACCTAATCTATCGTTTGTAGAGATTTGAGTTTTAAGAGTTTTATTACCCCACTCGGCATTTATTTTTTCAAGTTCTATTTGAGATTTTTTAAGTTCTATTCCTCCAAAACCAGCTTTAAGTTGTTTATCACTTAAAAAACCTCTTTCTTTAGTAATTTTATTAATTAATTCTTCTCTTTTAGCTTCAACTTCTGGGTTACCAAGTGTTTTAACTAAGTCTTTTGCTTTTGCTTTTGCTTTATCTAAAGCATCGTTTATACCTAATTTTTCACCTAAAGCACCAAATCCTAATTTAGATAAAGCACTAGATAATGATTTAACAGTGGCTCCAGTAATACCTAAAGCTTTTTCATAATCTTTTTCTTCTTTTATTCTTTTATCTAAAAGATTATTTATGTCATTAAAAATATCAAAGTTTTTTGATAACCCTACTAAAATAGATTTTTGATCTTCAGTGAGTTCTTTACTAGCTAGAATTTCTTGTTCTGATTTTCCAACCATATCTTTTTCAATTTGTAAACGTTCCGCGTTTATTTTTACTTCTTCTTGAAGTTTAGATAGTTTGGTTTTATAAGAATTTAATTGTTTTTTATTAAGAATATCTATTTCTTGTTGATCATATTTAAGATCTTTTACTACTTTAGATATTCCAATAAATGCTGAAGTTGCATTTTTAGTAGGTGTTTGGGTTTTCTTTAATTCTTGAACTATAGATACTAATGTATTTTCTATATTTCCAAAACCATCTTCTAAATAAGTCATTTCTCTTTTAGTTTTATCTAAAAGATCATTCATTATTGTTATAGCATTATTGGCTTCTTTGATATCATCCTTAATATTAAAAGTAGGAATTTTCTTATTAGTAAGTTTTTCATATTCTTTTGAAAGATCTTCTAATGCTTTTTTAGCTTTGTTTATATCATCGAATGCGGCCATCTATATTAGATTTTGTCATAAATATTAAAAGGCCTCATTTTTTTGAGGCCTTTGCTTTGGTGACATATGTTGGGGGTGTTATAGTTTTATCAGCGTTTGCTTTTTTCATAGTTTGGATTGATTTTTCCATATTTTTGTCTTGATTTTGACTATTTTGTTTTTCATAAAAATCTTTAATTTTATTAAAAGTAAATTGTCTTAACCAAATAGGCATATTATATATAGTGTCATAATCATATCCTCCATTACCATGAAATATTATTTCATGTATTTGTGTGAAAAAAGATACTCTATAATCAAGCGTCAGGCCAAAAAAAGTTAGTATTAATTGGTACGACAACATCCTCCTCGGTGTCGTCTGATAATGTTATCTTAGATTTTAATATAATATCTGGTTGAGTATTATTTAGGTGTTCTCTAAATGCTTTAGAATCTTTAGCTAAAAAGTAATTATCAACAAATTCTCTAATAGTTTTAATATCATAATCTCCATTAACTGAAGTAATAGCAAATTTTAAACGAGTAGAAAATTCAGGTACAAAATTTTTATTAATCTTTCTAAGACCATCTAATTCAGCTTGAATTGCTTTTTCGTCTTTATTAGTTAATATTTTATATGTTATTTCTGTTCCTGTATTAGGTAAAGTAAATTTAAATGAATTTTGACCTGGGGTTATATTAGTTTCATCTATGTAACGTAATGGGCATTGTGTTAAGTCTATTGTTACATCTTCACCATTATATTTAAATGTATAATCTTTACCATATCCTAAAATACGAGCGGCTACTAACACAGCGTTTTTATCTCCTATTATTAAATCATCGTAATCTACTTTTGATACAATTAGAGATTTTAATAATTTTTCTAATACAACACCTTGTTTAATATAATTTTGGTTTGTAAGAATATCTTCTTCTTTGGCAGTCATATATTTCATTTCTATTTTGCCTGAAGATAATGGATTTGATTCGGGGTAAACTAAACCTTTTGAAGGTAATTCAACCATTTCGGTTGGAAAATTAAATTTGTTGTCCATAGATTGTTTTTTATAACATTATTTAGTGTCATATATAAATATATGAAAAATAAAGAAGCTCACATAGAAATGTGAGCTTTTAAAAAATCAATATGAATAATATTTGACGGTATTCTTAGAAGTTAAGAATGCAATAATCAGGTTGAACTGTTATTGTAATATTTTGAGCAGTTGATTCGTTATCCCAGTTATATTCACCAAAGTTAGCTTCTGTAATAAGAGCACCTTTAATAATCCATTCACTCACAATATCACCTACAGGACCTAAAATATCGATAGTTAAATCTTTTTTATAGAAATCAGAATAACCATCACGACCAGTTACTGATTCGTGATGTAAACGTACCCATTCCATTGCTGATTGAGCACCAGAAGGAGTAATTGGATCAAATAAAGTCATTGTAATTGTACCCCATTTAGATTTACCCTTAACAAAACGTTGAACGTTCATATGGTTAAGAGCGATTGTTTCTTGAGTTAAAGTCACAGCGCTTACTGCTTTGATTATATATGATGGGAATCCATCAACATACATTATAAACCTGTTTTGTTGTTTAGGTTCAAATGCTGTAAAGAATATTTCGTTTGGGTTTAATACTGCCATTTTGTTTTGTTATTTATTTTCTGTTTATAAATATTATCGCTTTAAAGAAGGTAATTACCTTCCCTTAATATTAAGGGAAAGTAACTCCTGTTGGTAATATATTAAAATCTAAGTAAATGAATTCAGCAGTTTTAGTTGGTTGAATATAAATTTGACCTACTAATTGGTTTCTATCTATAACATCTGGTGTGTTATTTGAATCATCCATTACTACTTTAAATGCGTATAAACCTTGACGTTGTTGAACTGATGTTAAATATGGGTTTACTTGGCTTAAGAATTGGTTTCTTGTTGCTGTTGTATTTTGTTGGAATACTAAATTTTGAGCAACTTGAGAGATATAAGATTTAAGAGCAATTAATAAACGACGAACATTTACTCTATCTAAAGCACTTGCTTTTGTTTGTAATGTTTTCTGACCGTATACTACAACTCCAGTACCTGGGAATGTTGCAATTGGGTTTACTTTACCTGTATATAAAGTATCTCTGTTACTTTGAGATAATTTTTGAGCAGCTCTAATTACTGTAGATAAACCACCTCTGTTTATACCTGCTGGAGCAAACCAAGGTTCACCTACACTATCGTTATAAGCATAAACACCACCTATTAAAGTTGAAGCTGGAACCCATACGTTTTTACCTGAATCTGGGTCTACTACTAAACACCAAGGCCAATATGAAGTAGCATATGAAGTATTTCTTGTTTGTGCTTGAGATACTACAGCTGATGGAGTATTAGTTGAATATGGTACTAAGTCTAAAATAAATATATTATCACCTCTATTTTGAGTGTTGTTTATAATTGATGTTATTTGTGATGTTTGTAAACTATCAAATAAACCAGGAGTTAATAAAACATTAAATTTATAGTTATCAGAATTTGATAATAAATTAATCATGTTTGTATAACTAGCACTTGGAATACCTTGTGATCTATTACCATCACTAATTTGATCATAATATTGACCATTAGTCATTATTACACCTTGAGCATTACCAAATGAACCACTGTTATTTACTGGTAAAGAACCAGTGAATGCTGATACAGGATTACCATTATTATCAAAATAGTGAGGTGTTGGTAAATCTACTGAAGAAATTCTAACGTAGGCGCTTCTGTTTGGATAAGAACCAGAAATTTCAGTTTGGTTAGTAGTAGCGTTATAGTTTACTGTATAATCACCTATTGCTTTAGCTATGTAGTTAGGAGCAAATGGATCTAATGATAAACCAGTCCATGTTTCTAATATAATTGGGTTATTTGTATTATCATCACCTCTTCTAATTAATAAATCAAAAGTACCAGCAGTAAATGAAGTGTTAGCGACTTGCCATCTGATATTATCTGATGAACCACTTACTAATGAACCACTAGGGTCTACTGAACCTGAGTTGTTCATTATATTACCTTTAGATAAGGTTTGAAGAGAAAATGATTGTGTAGTTGCTGAACCTGTAGAAGCTATAAAAAGACCAGCTACAGAACTAGAATCTGTAGTAGCTGATGTATATGTACCACTTACTACTCTTGCTACAAGTAATGTTTGACCACCATTATTAAAGTAGTTATAAGCGGCAATTGATGTAAAATAAGTATACACTTGGCTAGCACTAGTAAAAGTAGTACCAAATGTATTTTGATAATCACTATAAGATGTAACAATTGTTGGTATTTCTACTTGTCCTTTAACGGTAGGACCTATAATAGCTGCACCAACAGTTACAGGCTGTTGGGTGATAAATGATTGGTCATTTTCTATCGCTAGTACACCAGGAGAATTTAAATTTGTCGCCATGTTTTTTAATTAATTTAAGTTTGTAGTTTTGTTATAAATATTATAAAACTATTCAAAAAACTAGGAAATTGGTGTGAACTCTCCTTTCTCCATATTTATTGTTCCTACTCCATATTTTGTTTGAAGTTTGGAACTAATTTCAAATTCTTGTCCTTTTAGTTTAATTAAATTTGCTTTTAATTCTTGTTTTTGATGTTCAAGATCTTGAAGGTTGTATTCTAAAATACCAAATTGTTCAATTAAAGATGTTTTTTCTTTTTGAATGTTTTTAATTTCTTGTAATTCTTCTTGTGTTAAAACTTTTGTTTCCATATTTTATTTATTTTTAAATACTGTTTATATAATTTAATTTTGTATATTCTACTTTAGCGAACCAAGCTACATTATAAGTACCACTACCTGTAACATATATTGCTAACATATCATTAATATCATCAGCGGCTGCACTTGCTGAAAAAGAAGTAGCAGCACCTGTTGTTGGAGATAATGTAAGAGAACTACCATCAAATACTGTTGTACCACCGTAATTTTTTATCACTGCATTTCCTTTAAATACTCTACTAATACCATTTGCTCCCGCGTCTAATGCAGTTCCCATAACTGTTACATCTACAAAATAAGCAGTATTTACAGGAATTGTAAAATAATCATAACCCAAACTAGATGAAATAAGTAGTTTTGCAGGAGTTGTACCTGAAGTTTGGTTAGATAGTGATAAAATACCGTATTGTCCTAAAGGAGTACTAGATCTAGCCCATTCACTTATATGACTTGTATAAGCAGATATACCTCCAGCATGTGAATATGATCCAGAAGATATTGTACTATATCCTTCAGCATGAGAATTAGCTCCAGGAGATACAGTATTGGATCCTTCAGCATGTGAATATCCACCAGAAGATGTTGTATAAGAACCTTCGGCATGTGAAGAATAACCATTAGCTAAAGTAGTGAATCCTTCAGCATGTGAATATAAACCAGAGGCTGAAGTATTTATTCCTTGAGCAAAAGATCCAGTTCCTGAGGCTACTACATTGTCTCCCATTTCAAAGGAACGTAGGTTATAATTGTATCGGAAATTACTAGAACCTGAAAGAGTAGAACCACTATTGAATTGTATTTGTTTATCTGCTCCACCAGCACTTGATAAAGCATAAGATGCTGTTAAAGCATAAGAAGCACTAGTTGATTGAGATGAATTTGCCGCCCAACTTGAAGTACCATAAAATCCTAAAGAAGATGAAACACTACCAGTAACATTTAAACTTCCAATTATACTACTTGAACCTGATAAAGTAAATGATCCTGATAGGACTATATCATAAGCTTGAGCGCCTGTAAAAGCATCGATTGATTGTGATACATGCCATGATTCAATAGTATAAGTTTGTGCTATTTGGTCTACACCAGGGTTAAATATATTTTTTAATGTATTTGCCATTAATTTTTATTATAAATATTTAAAAAAATTTAAATACTACCACTTCCTGAAACTAAAGTAAGTCCTAGTTGGTTTGCTACATAGGTGGTTGGGTAAGAGTTATTACCGTCCCAATTTGTGTAGTTAGTTCCTGCTATGGCAATGACTCCGCTATCGTGTACAACACCGGATTCGTCTAAGACTTGCCATGATACTTTACATGCTCTATTAAAATCATCAGATATACTAGAAACTGATAGTTTGGTTACGTTTACTGTGTCGCTATATTTCCATTTTACTGGGGAAATGTTTGTTGTCATATTTTATGTTTTTAACAAGTTACTTGATTTAAAGGTACTCCTAATGTGTCTATTTGAAAAGAAAACCCCTTATCTATGTAATAATACCAAGAATTACCTCCGTTAAAAGGTGTTCCTGCTGTAGCATGTGTTATGGTATAGAAATTACCGTCATAAGGAGACGTATAAAGGAATCCTGTATTAGGGTCTGTAGGTCCGTTTGTACAAGCATCTAATGAACTTGCATAGGGTGTTAAACAAAAGTTTTGTGGTGCATTAAAACCTAAACCTATAGACGTTCCTAGAATATTGTTTATTTCTTTAATGGATGTACCTGGAGCTCCTGCCTTCGAGATGTTTACCCCATTGATTGTTCCTAAAACCAAAGTTGCATCTATGCCGTTTACTACTCCCATGTTTTTATATTTTTATAATACTATGTAATCGTCTGATGGGTTAAAGTATACCACAGCAATGTTAGAACTAAAAGAGTTTCCCCACCAAAATAAAGATCCTACTTTTCTTACCACTTCACCCGGTGTAAACGATGAAAGTATATTTGTTATGTCTGTAATGTTTCCAGCATGACCGTTATTACTTTCGTCCATGTAAACCGGCATGCCCGTAGCTGGTGATGAAAAATCTGTAAGACCTGATACCGACCAATCTATACTATACATACCTTGGATTAATATCGAAGTAGTGTTACCCGTAGTTGCTGTTTTTAAACAAATACCTAACATGTTTACTGAAGTATCTTGTTCTGCTACTGCATCTGATGAATCCCATTGTCCGCTACTGTTTCTAAAACACAGTTGACCAGCAAATAGATTGGTAGCAGCCGTTTCGTTAGGTAGCGCAGTTCCATTAAAATATCCAGATTGCCATATGTTTGCGGGGTCTAAAGTGGATATCATACCTCCAAAGGGTTTAGAAGTACCGTATGGAGAAGTAATAGCGTTATATCCTCCCAACAAAGCTTTTTGAGTAGGTATGTATTGTACACTTGGAGTATCAGTAACAGCGTTAGAACCTGAAGTTAACACCATGTAATTTGGATAATCACTAAAAGAACCTGTAATATTACCACCGCCTCCACCACCACCTGAACCCGTAGCCACAGTTATGTTAAAAGTAGTACCGTTACCCTTTGTAAACGTTATGGTGTTTGAAGATACTGAAGCTGTGATTAAAGCATTTGGGGTATTAGATGCTGTTAATGCTTGAGAAGCACTTACTGCATTAAGAACATAAGATGCTGTTTGAGCAGTTGTTACATAAGAAGCAGTTAATGCTTGAGATGATGATAAAGCATATGATGCTGAAGTACTATTTAAAGCATATGAAGCTGAAGTACTGTTTAGAGCATAAGATGATGATATAGCAACAGATGTTGATATAGCATAAGATGCACTAGTAACTTGAGAAGCACTTAAAGCATATGAAGCTGAGGTACTGTTTAGAGCATAAGATGCACTTGTACTTGTGTTGCTATAAGAGGCTGATAATGCTTGTGAAGCATAAGAAGCTGAGGTAGTATTTATAGCATAAGATGCACTTGTACTTGTGTTGCTATAAGATGCCGTTAATGCCTGTGAAGCGTACGAAGCGGTACCCAGTAGAGAACCAGTATGAACTCCGTTAAACGAACCCGTAAACGAACCTGTACCGTATAGGTTACCACCTGTAAAAGTCAATACAGATACGCCACCAAAAGAACCACCGTTGTTGTATTGAATCTGTCCTGATGAACCGCCTGGGGAAGTTGAACCACCACCGCCTGAACCTGATACTGTTAGTAGATAACCGTTGTTATCAAACCCTAAGTAACCAACCAAGGAACCCGTAAACGATGATAGACTGTTATACGCCGGTAACTGCATCTGTTTGGTACCCATGTTCCAGCTGGCTACCACAGCATCGCTGCTCACGTTAGTACCCCTTAAAAGTCGAGTCAGGTTTTGGTAGTTATCAAACATGGATGCTGAAGTATATCCTCCAACATTTGTAGCTTGTAATAGTAACTGACCGCCTTCACCTGTACCACCACCAGGGGCAGGTCCCAACACCAACGTATTTTCGTTTGAACCTAAGCTTGATGTACCTACGGTTAAGGAACCCGTAATCAGTACGTTTTGGTTTAGAGTATTAACGTACGATGCTGTTGTTGAATAAGACGCCGTTAAAGCATATGAGGCCGAAGTGCTATTTAAGGCATATGAAGCACTGGTACTAGTATTTGAATAGCTAGATGTTAATGCGTATGAAGCACTTAGGGCCGGATTAGTAGAAGTATGTATCGAACCTGTTACGTAAGAAGCTGTGGTACTAGTATTTGAATAGCTAGATGTTAATGCGTATGAAGCACTTAGGGCCGGATTAGTAGAAGTATGTATCGAACCTGTTACGTATGAGGCAGTAGTAGCATATGAACTAGATACGGCATTAAGAACGTAAGATGCTGTTTGAGCAGTCGTTACGTAAGAGGCTGTTGTGGCAGTTGCAGCGTTACCTGTGATCGATGCGCTTATGTTGTTTGAGTTCTGCCACTTTGTTGAAACGTTGCTGTATACCAGTGCTTGACCGTCTGTTGGACCCGATATGGATACGTCGGATAGACCCGCCAATGTTGTTGTTATCACGGAGCCACCTCCACCTGAACCTCCCACCGACCTGAACAATCCTCCCGGTACTATGGTGTACGTTGATGAGTTTGTAAAGTCTGCGTTGTTTTGCACCAGAATATAACCTAAGAATACCGCATTTGCTGCCGTGGTTGGAGCCTCTACAAATGCTTCTATGTTTATGTTTGCCAACGCAGATGATTGGTTCGGATACACAGCGTTACCGTAGTAAACGACTATTGCCTTTGACACAGAGTTTGGAAACCAAAACACCCTTTGTATGGACCAGTTCCTGCCTGGACCGGTACCCGGAACGGCGGTTAAGGTACCGTTGTTTGAGTACTGTGTAGGGTCTATCGTAGAGTAACCTGCACCCCCGTTTTGAAGATACACCCAGCCATTGCTACTTGAACCTGATTGATAGTACCTCCATATCTTAGATACACTTGTTCCTGTATCGGTTACATATGATGGGTTATTCGGGTCTATTGGATAATTCGCACCGTCTGCAAAAGCAGTACCGCTACCCACCACAAGAGAACCCGTAGAAGATCCGCTTGGCGCAAGGGTGAATCCAGACAGCTTAAGGGGACCGAACGCCTGTGTAAATATGCTGCTTCTTTGCTTCCAACCGTATGCTAAAGACGGTTGTGTTTTTACTCCATTTATCGTAGAGTTGTTGTTGTGTAATACAAGACCAACAGGGATTAACGTATTGAATTGACCGTCTGTAAAAGGGGTTCCCTGTGCAAATATGGTTCCGTTTGATTGGATCGCCACAAACTGTTGGTCGTAAGAAGCGGACAGTGCAGCTATGCTTTGGGTAACCAGGTTCCAGTTTACGTACTGTATGGTCGGATAAGGGTTGCTACCTGTGCTTGCGTTTAGGTTAACTATGATACCCGAACCGCTACCCACCTGATATACCGTGGATGATTGGCTCGTGATGAGACCTCCGTTTAAAATACCGGTATACAAGTTACCTTCAATCCAACGTAAACGAGTAGTGTTTGAATACCCTGAACCGTTTTGGCTGAAGTATAAATCCTGTGTTGAGCCAGAAACGTAAACGTACGAGGCCGATATCGAGTTGTCTATATTTTTATTAACAGGATCAAACTTGATAACACCGTTTGTTTCCATGTCACCGTATACCTTAATTGTAGGGGTTGCAGGTGTTGTGGTCGAACCCGATATTATGATTGAACCTGAAAGGGTTGTGTTTCCTAAGAGATTATTGTTTCCTGTTTGTGTGGTTGAACCGGTTACGTTAAAGGATCCGGTTAACGTTAAGCTTCCGGATATGATTGCAGAACCTGTGTAAGGGAACGTTGTACCTCCTGGAGCCCAAGATGCGGATACGGCGTATGAAGCTGTACCTAAAAATGAACCTGTAAATGAACCTGTAAATGAACTTGCTGTTACGTTTGTGTCAACAGTCAATGAATTAAGATTGGCTGATGAGCCAGATAAAATGACTTTTTTCCAAGATGGCATGATATAAATATTATTTTATATTGTGGTTAGATACATACACTTATGCCGTGTATATGCCTACTTCCCGAAGGCCAACAATATTGTTTATAATAAATATATTAAATTATTTCTCAGATGCAGATTTTTTAGCATCTGTTTCTATAAGAGCTTGAAGTTCTTCTTGTTTTTTAACGTTATCTTCTAGTATTAATTGCTGAATAGTGTCTATTTCACTTTCACATTTCATTTGAAGTGAAGCTAAAAATTTAGCATCTTTACCTGATACTGATACAATATCTAAAGCTTGACGAATAAAAAGAAGTTCATTTAATGTAACATCGATTGAGAATATATCCATAACATTTATTTATTTTGTTCTAAATATTGATTTTGTAATTTTAATACTGTATTGTAAACTAATTCAACGTGTTCTCCTACAAATGTTGATTGTTTTACTATGTTTAATAAAAAAACCAACTCCGAGATGTTTAGTTTAGTTTCATCTGGAGTTGGTTGGGGATTACTTATTACTACTAATTTTCCTGTTGTTAAACCCATAACTAATTAATATTTTATTAAGCGTAAATATAAATATCACTTGTAGAACTGTTAACATACATATTACCAAATCCATAAGTTGCACCACCCCAAACTGGATTACCTGTTGGAGAACCAGCTGATGAAGATACTGTTACTACATATTGATCTGGAGTAACGTTAGTTACAGATCCTGTTTGATCATATGCTACTGCGAAACGACCATAGTTACCATAAACGCCACCTGAATTTCTTAAATAAAATGCTGAACCAGATCCATTAGTACCAGAACCAGTATTATATTGTACTATAAAACCACCGTCTGTTGCTGTTGTTGAACCACTAGCTACAACTATGAATGCGTCTTTAACGTATAAATTTTGTGTGTTAATAAATGATGCTGTACCATTTACTGTTAAGTTACCTGCAATTGTTGTATCACCAGTAGCTGTAGTTACTGTAAAGTTACCACCACCTACAGAAACTGTTGTACCATTATCTGTTATGCTTGAGTTTGCAAATGCAGCACCTGTCCATTTCGTTATATAGTTTGTGCTTAATGATGAAGCACCACTTACTGCTACTGTTTGAGCAACAGAACCACTGTATGTAAATGCTGTTATACCAGTACCTTGAGTCAAGGCCGCTATTGTAGAACCAGCTGTTGGAGCATATGAAGCTGATAAAGCATATGAAGATGATATAGCAACAGATGTTGATATAGCATAAGATGCACTTGTAGCATATGAAGCACTAAGAGCATAAGATGCAGAAGTAGCATTTAAAGCGTATGATGCTGAAGTGGCATTTAAAGCGTATGATGCTGATGTAGCGTTTGAGGCGTAAGATGCTGAAGTAGCAGTTGAGGCGTAAGAAGCACTTGTACTACCTGAAGCATAAGAAGCAGATAATATAGAGTTAGAACCATAAGGTCCATAAACGTTAGAACTAGTTACATATGATGCTGTTGCTGCTGTAAATGAACCAGTACCTGCGTATGATAATGTACCGCTAGCTGTATTATAAGCTACATAGTAAGGTTGACTTGCATTTGATAATGATGTTGTAATAGCACCAGTAAATGAGCCACTAAAAGCTCCAGATATTGCTACACCTGTTGCACCTGTTGTTGCTAAAATATTACCTGTACCATTTATTGCAGTTGTTGAAAGGTTACTACCTGAACCTCCACCTATTACTACTTGTCCTGAAGTTAAACCATCTACTTGTAAATTTGACAAGTTAGCTGAACTACCTGAAACTATGACTTTTCTCCATTGTGCTGTTGCCATTGTTGTTGTATTTTAATTGTTAATGTTTTGTTTTTGTATAAATATTATGTTATTCTAACCCCACATAAAAAGAAGATGAAGTAAACCATATAGTTCCTGCAACCGTTGCTCCTGTCGGTGCTAACGATTGTGTTGCTATCTGAATTATGCTTTGACTTACTGTTAATATAGGTTGTTTTGTTGTGAAGTTTCTTACTATAAACAGGTTACTATATACGTCTGTGTTACCGCTGCTGCTTATATTAATATATGGTATACTTCCAGATTTAATTAAAAATAAACTATTTGGATCAACATTAACACTGGCTGTAATGCTACCTGTTGATATTTGAGATAAATTTAATCCAGCAACATATGAGGCTGTTAAAGCGTAAGATGAACTTGTACTACCTGAAGCATATGAAGCACTTAGAGCGTTTATAGCATAAGACGCAGTTGTTGCTACTGTACCACCTTCTATGGTGTATGCACTAACTGGTACTTGATCTAAAAATCTAACTCTAGCCATTAATTATTTTGTTTTTGTATAAATATTATTATATTATTGTTGCTCTAGATGTAGATTGATCTATTTGAACAGCTCTTTCTGCTTCTTTTTGTTTAAGAGCTGTAGCTGTACCATCAGGATTAACAGTACCAGTAAGAATAGCATCATTAGAAGTAGCTTCGATAGAAAATATTATTTTTGATTTGTCTCTAAATTTCTTTATTGCACTTAAATCTTTTTGAATAATATCAGGTATTATATGCCCATATAATTTAATATTAAATGTACTTTTCACTGCTCTTTCTTCTGAATCTGCTAATTCACTTATTGTACCAAATGAATCTATTCTAGCTTGGAATTTATATCTTTCTGGATCTCCCCAATATGCGTCTGAAGCGTAATTAATTGCTTCTACTATTTTGTTTAGTTGTTCTACGTAATAAGTAAATATAGTACAACTATATTCTATAGTAACGTAGTCTGGCATTATAGTTGCATAGTATGTTTTTTCAGGTGTTCTATTGTTTAAAACATTAAAGTTAGAATAAGCATCTTTGGTTGAATATTTTTTAGTAAATACCCCAAAATTTTGAGGAGAATTCGCGTCTAATTTATTAGCTATTGTTCTATTTTTATCAATTGAATCTCTTTTAAATACAATTAAAGGAAACATTGCTTTTCCTTTAGAATCTCTATAATAACCATCTTTTTGCATTGATTTCCATCTTTCAGGAGAACCATATATTACAGGTACAGGTAATCTTTCTCCATTTTGTATTACAAAAGGTTGTATTACATTTTGAAAATAATATAAAATAGCCTCATCTATATCTTTAATACCAATACTAAAAGGTTTTACAGTGTCTCCTTTAAAAGAAGTTTGTAAAGCTCTATTAACATTTGGGTTTGTAGATGAATAATTTGGATTACCTGCTGTTGGGTCTGTAGGTGTTTGTAATCCAATACTTATTTCTTTTTGGGTTTTAGGTATGGGTGTTTTGCCTTGAGTAGTCATTATAATCTAGCTTTAACAATGTTAACAAGATCTTGAGGTACATATCTGGTTTGGCAAATTACTGAAGTGTTGTAACCAAAGTAATTTAATCCTGGATTTAATGGGTTATTACCTGAAGAATCAGTGTATGGATAATTTGGATCTTTACCCATAAATTGTTGGTTAGTTATTATTTTAACATTTTCAAAGTATCCTTCTTGATACATAATAATATCTCCAACTTCAGGGTATAAATTAGCATCTGTTAAATCATCAATAAGGAATGAGAAATCATTTCCCCATTCGAAATCTACACCTATACCATCAGATGAATAATTTTGGTCTTTTCTTTCTATTAAACAATTTAAAATAACTGGTTCTTGGAAATATCTTCCCTCAGCTGCTTCACCATATATGTTAACAGATGTTTTAACTAAATTATGTTTATAATAAACACACTCTTGAGAAATAATGTTTCCCATTAATTCTCTGTTCACGTATCTGAACATGCTAATATCTCTAGCTGAACCGAATAAAGCGCACATATATTTTAATTTTTAAATTTCCATTTATATCCAAAAGCGGTTTTTGTCTTTTCATGACAGCAACTATTTATATTAGGTTGAGATAATCCTAATGTATTAGATGCTTCTTTACCACTATTCCATTCTTTAATAAAATTACCTTCAATATTAGTTGACTGCCCAATATATATTCTCCCATTAGGATTTGTTATTTTATATATTCCTATCATATTATCCTATAAAAATTTGCATTGGTACATAAGAAATTTCTTGAAGTCTAGCTACTGATTCAGCTGCTCTTCTTTCAAGTAAAGCTTGATTTGATGTTTGTTCAAAGTATTCTCTTAATCTTTGAATTAAAGCATCTTTAGTTGCTGTAGCAGAAGTTAATAAATCTGATTGGTTAAGTGTTACATTTGAGTTAGGTATAGGAATAGTACTATATTTTCCTCTTACATATCCTAACATTTCTTTTGATATTGCTAAAGTGTATTCAAATATCCATTGACGACCAATAGAGTTTATCTGGGAGTAGGTAGGGTTATTGTATGGAGCATTTGATGCGTTTGTAACACTACCAGATGCTTGAACGATGGCGTTATTTAATCTATCGTTTAATAAAATATATTGAAAATATAAATAAGCAGCTCCATCTCCTGTTGGGATAGGGAATATTCTTAATTTATTATTTATTAATTCAAATGAGTAATTTGATAAAGCAACTGTATTTTGCATTTCAACAGCTTGTGCTGCTTGTATAGTTAAACTTGTAGGTACCATTAAATAACTTGTAGTACCATATCCTAAACCATAAGCACCAGCTGCAGGTACACCACCTAAATTACTAAAACCAATACCACCTAAAAGTGGATTATATAATTGGTTAACAGCAGGTGGTGGATAATAAAATACTCTTTTAATTTCAATTCCACCAGTAATACTTTGAGAAACTGCCCAAACATTTAAGTCATAGTCTTGTATACTTGATGTTAAAGCTATTGAACCACTATACCAAGTTACATTTCCACCTACTCCTGATTCTACACCATATTGTTCTGATAGTCTAATTATATTTGCTAAACTTGGTGTTATTAAAGCATTATTTAAAGAATTATTAGCGGAAGTACCTTCTAATGTAAGCATATTATCTCTTACTTGGAAAGCATAAAGCTCATTACCGTAAGTAGTAACAGCTTCTTCAAAGGCAGTATAAAAATTTATAGCTTGTAATTCAACTTCTTGAATAGGATAACCTAAACGTTGAGCACAAAATTTAGCTACTTTATCGGCATCTGTTTGAAATTGAGTATCATTATCATAAAATCCAAAAGGTGTAGAACCTGTTGTGAATGATGATGATCCAGGCCAAATAGGTACATTCATGGTTGTTTTATTTATAAATATTAAAAAAAGGGTTCTAATTTAGAACCCTTATGCATTATAATAAATATGTTTTAATTTATTTTCCATATTCGTAATCTAATATTTTTCCAACTAGGTCTGAACGATGGTTTGTTTGAAGTTTAATCCATTTAATTTCTTCAATTTTTTTAGATAGCTCAATTGCGTAAGTTAAGCCGTTAATTTCGCCGGTAGGTGATTTTATGTCGGTTTGCTCGTTATCTCCGTTTATCACGATTTTTCCCGTTTTACCTAAACGAGTTAATATAGCTAACATTTCGGCCTTGGTAAGATTTTGTGCTTCTTCTACAATTAATATATCATCAATTGTTTTACCACGAATAAATTGTACAGGAAGTGCTTTTATTTTTTCATCTTCTAACAATTTTGATACTTCGTTTTTATCAGTACAACATTTGTTTAGATTTTCCAATAAAGCTTCCATATAAGGATCAAATTTTTCATTTAAACTTCCTGGAAGGAAACCTAAACTTTTACCCACCTCAATAGCTGCGCGTGTATTGTATATGCAATTTATTTGTTTTTTCTTAAGAAAATCTAAGGCTGATTGAGCACATACTAAACTTTTACCACTACCTGCTCTGCCTGTTACTATAACAATTTGGTTGTCTATTATTAAACGTTTGGCTTCTTTTTGTTCTTCATTAAGTTGAACAGAATTAATAGACTTTATTTCACTTTTACGTTCACGGTTTGGTTCTCGCATTTATAAAAACTTGGTTCTAATATAAATATGAATAAAATAGTAAAAAAAAGCCCGGGAAAACCCGGGCTTAATTTAATTTATCTATTCTAGATTAAAGGGTAGTTAAACCATTTACATAGATCTTAGCATAGAATTCAGGACGTAACATCTTCTTAGCGTAACGAGTTAATAGACCTTTACGTGGAGTGAAGGTATTAGGATCGTACACTAGAGGAGTCATAATTAATGGAATATATGGAGCAAATACAGCACCAGCTTCTAAGAATTGTTTACCACGATAACCCATTAATATTACGTTTTCAGTCATATATGGATTTTTGTAAACTTGGTAACGTCCGTTGAATGAACCAACTTTTTGTACACCAAAAGCATATTCCATTTGATCAGCTTCACCGTTGTGGTTAGAAGCAAAACCAGGAATTGATTCGATGATAGTAGCAATAGTTGGAGATAACACCATAAAATTAGCACCACCACGTAGAGTTAACTGGTGAATACGGTTGCTTATTTTTTGTACTTTAGTACCAAGTGTTTGGAACCATTGACCTTGTGTGTTATAGAAACCTAAGCTAGTTGCGCTTACACCACCAGCAGCAGTTACTGAAGTGTTGTTAATAGCTGACCAGTAATCAGTTGTTGCAGCATCTTCAATTAACATATCTAAGATTTCTAAATCAATTTCCATTGAAATGTACTCACTTAACATATTAGTTAATTCAGCTTCAGCATCGATATTTTGGTAAGCGTTTAAGTCTTGAGCGAACTCAGGAGTCCATACAGCTTTTAACTTTTTAGTTTTAGCTGTAATTTCACTAGATACCATATCAATGTTGATTTCTGGTATTACTATTGAAGTGTTGCTATCAGCGTTTGGTACTGAGAATGTACCAGTTGCAGTGTCTTCAAAATCACCACGTTGGTTATCGTTAGTTAATTTGTTGTAGTATAGGGTATAAGAACCAGTAGCAGCTAAAGCAGCACCAGAACCAGTAAAGTATAAAGTGATGATAGTACCAGCAGTATTTACACTAGTAAATGCAGGTAAGCTAGCAGCAGTTGTGATTACACTAACACCAGTTTCAGTAGTAGCAGAACCAGATACTAAATAAAATGCACGAACTGCATCTACATCGTAGTTAGACATTACTGAAGTAGAGATTTGAGCTTTTAAGATGTTACCAGCAGCTAAAGAAGCTGAATAGTTTGAATCGTAGTTTAATTCACCCCAACTTGTTACAGCACCAACTGAACCAGTATATTGAGAAGCTGGAGCACCAGTTGAACCTGATAATAGACCTAATAATGAAGATGAGAATTGGTTTGTAGAATAAGCAAAACGACCTGTTCCATAAAGACCACCTGCAGTATCAGATGTTGAGAATGGGTATTTAGAACCAGAATCTGCACTTCTAGTACCATATAAAGAGTTACCAGCAGAGAATGGATTCTTAGTATTTCCGTATTGGAAATCTAGGAAGAATACTAGACCAGAAGGTAAGTTCATTGGTTGTACAGAAACGAATTCTTTAGCGGCGATTTGGCCGAACACTTTACGTACTAAAGGTAAAGCGATACCAGCCCATTGTTCACCTTGACCTGGGGTAAAGAAAGCACCTGTACCAGTTGATGATACCTCAGTTACTAATTGTTTAGCTTGGTTTTCAAGCATAAGAGACATATTGTTTTTGTTAGTCTCGTCTAGGCCTTCTAATAGACCTGTTTTAGCCCATTTACCAGCTAATCTAGCTGCATCTTTTTGCAGGGATTTGTAAGGGCTAGCTGATTCAAGTAATGTTTGAATTTGACTCATTTTAATTGTGTTTTTTAGTTTTTAAATTATTATTTATTTCTTTTTAATACCAGCTAATTGTTGCATTCTTGCGAAAGCTGAATTAACTTCAATGATTGGTTTTTTAGTATTTTGTATACTATTACCAGTTATAACTTTTGAAGCGATACTTCTTACTGATTCATTCATAGGAGATTTAGTTGATTGTGTGTTTAAGTTTCCTAATACTGTTTCGTAAACTAATTTAGCTTCATTTTTATTTTTTGCTTTATCAAAAGCATTTAATACTTTAACCTTTTGAGATTCAGTTAAGTTTTTAGCTTTGAAGATTTTGTTAACGTAAAGAAGTTTTGAACTTAATAGATTAGCTTCGTTAAGATCAGATTTAACTTGAGCTAATGCTCTGTAAGCTTCATCTAATTCTTTTTTCATTTCATCCATTTCTTTTTTCATTTTAGACTCTTCTTTTTCTGTTTTTTTCTTTTTAAGTTCGTCTAAAAGTTCATCCATTTTAACTTCTTCTTCACCTTCTTCACCTTCATAGCCTGGTTCTTCTTCCATACCTTCATGACCAGCTTCTAATTCACCAGCTTCAACCATTTCATGAATTACTTCTTCAATGAATTCTTTAAGATCTTCTTCAGACATATCTTCGATGTTGATTTCTTCTTCATCATCTTCACCTTTAGCTTCCATTAGATCAGTGTCTGAATGGCCATTTGGAGCTACGTTACCGTGAGCGCCGTTACCTTTAGGGTCGTTGATTACTTCATCCATGTTTTCATCCATTTCTTCGTCCATGTCTAGTTCTCTTAAAAGTTCATCTAATTCTTCATCCATGGTTTTAGTTTCATCCATTTCAGTTTCATAATGACTGTTTTTCATGGCTTGATATTTGGCTGTTTTAGTGTAGCCTGAATCTTTTGGATTTTTAGCTTCGTCCATGTTTTCATCCATGTCGTAGTTTTCATCCATTTCTTCATCCATAGTTTCATCTAATTCGGTCTTGTAACGGCTATTCTTCATAGCTTGATGTCTTGCTACTTTTCTGTAATCTGTTTCTTTTTCAGTTGCTTTTGTAGCTTTGTTTTCGTCCATTTCCTCATAGTTTTCATCCATGTTTTCATCCATTTCTTCATCCATGTTTTCATCCATTTCAACTTTGTAATGGTTGTTCTTCATAGCTTGATGTTTAGCTGATTTGATGTAACCTGAATCTTTTAGGTTTTTACCTTCTTCCATCTCTTTAGATTCATCCATTTCCTCATCCATTTCGTCCATTTCAGCTAGTTTAGCAGCTAATTTTTCTCTTAGGTAAGGGGCAAATGATTCTTCAAGAGCGGCTTTTGCATTGGTGATAGCTGTTTCTTTAATTGTTTTAGCATCAGCAATGGCTTGTTTTAGCAAATCTCTGTTTGTTGCCATAATTTTCCTCAAATTTTTGTTTTGGAAATACGCTTATTAGGGGATAAAAGGAAGCGTAATAAGATTAGTTAGTGCGATGCAATATAGGGAATTGCATATTCTCTTATACATATATGGAAGGATCGTAAAATCGCAAAAGTAAAAAAAAATCCTAACCTTACGGGGTTAGGATCAAACCTATAATACTGAGACTATAGGGTGGTATTGCTTGATTTTAGAATATAGGGCAAGTGCCGTTGGCACATAATATATCTGTAAGTATTGAATTTATTTTAAAATATGGGCTTTGTTTTGGATTTAGTCCTTCATTTAGTCCTTCTTTAACTGTATTCATCCATGAACCTGGGTTTGAAGGTGTTGAAACAAAATCCCAACAAAGTAAAGCAAAATCATCTTGTACTTCCATTGTGTTTTCATCTATTGGTTTTAAACTACCCATACCACGAGATGATACACCTACTTTAACGTTATTTTCAATAAGTGCTTTTAATATATTTCCTGATGTAGTTGGTAGTATTTCTATTTTACCTATAATTTTATCTCCATCCCACCAAAGTTCTCTAATAATATGAGATACATTTTTTAAAGAAATAACAGTAGAATCCGGGTGATCTAGTTCACCTGTAGCTGTGTTTTCTTTTATACTTTCTACATATTTGTTAATTTCACGTTCCCAAATTTCTCTAGGGTAAAATCTACCATTCCCGTTTTTAACTTCAGCTGTGGCTAAAATACCTTCAACCATGGGATTACCCGATGGGGCTTTAATACCTTCAGTTAGTTGTTTAGGTGATATATTAAATGGTATTGTTTCTATTAATACTTGTTTCATATTATTTTTATTTATATTGATTTCCAATTACCACCATAATCACTTCTCAAATATTGAGCTATTTGATCAGGTTTTAAATATCCCATATATTTTTTACTTCCCCAGCCGTATGGTTTTTCTCCATCTATTACTTTTCCTTCAACCCATTGACCTCTATCTTTAAACATAGAAACTATAGTTTCTCCATCAGAAAACTCTAGATAATCATCTTCCTCTTCATTTTCATCTAAAGCGAAATGAGCATATTTTTTATCTATTTTGAAATCATTATTTGGTTCAGTATTTTCTTTTATATCATTATTTTTTTTCCAACTACTCCAACTAAATGGATTAATACCTTTTTGTTTTAATGCTTTTACAGATAATATAGAATAATCAGATGGTTTAACATCCATATCTATTAAATCTTGTTTAGAATAATATTTTATATCTTCAGGATCGGTATTTTCATATTCCCACCCTGTTAATATTTTATTATCTTTTTTATCTAAAGCAAAGTGAGTATATGATTTATCTACTTTAAAATTATCATTAGGATTATTAACAGTAATTTCATTAAAATGACCAGGACGTGTTAATGCATTCGCTATTTGTGTTTTTCTGCTATCTATTAAATTTTCTATAGAATGTGGAGGTATTTTATTACCTGATTGGAAATTTAGTAATTTTTCTTTAGCTAATGTTACAAGAAATTTATATAAGTAAGCTGCAGGTATATTAGGGTATTTTTTAAAGAAATTAGATGGTGTTATTCCGTTTGGGTGATTTTTGCGTATATCATCCAAAATTTTTATATCTTGAGGTTTTAATTTAACTTGGCTATCTTCAGTTAAAGATCTTTTAATTTTATGGGCTAACATATCTAAAGCTGATTTATAATCAGTATCAGTAAATGTTTCTTTATTATAAAATTTTTTATCATATATGTTATATAAAGCATTTATGATTTTATCATGTATTTTAGCATCTTCGTCTTCAACTTCCTCAGGAGTAATTAAACCATGTTTTTTAGCTAAATCTTCAAGATGTTTAATAAATTCTCTTTCTTTTTTATTTTCGTTTAAACTTTCCTTAAGCTTTTTTTTTGGTAGATCACCATAACCGCTAGATTTGTATTTACCTTTTGGTTCTTTAGGTTCACCTAATCCTGGAGCTTCATCTGTGTATCCAATACCTTTAATACCAAATTGAGCATTTTTAGCGTAATAATTAAAATCTTTACCTAAATTTTTAGCTACAATTTGTTTAACTTCATCAACTGATTTTTTGTGATTTTTTGGATCTTGCATTTCAACATAGAAACCGTTTAAAAATGCATTACCGTAAAGATTATCGATGTTTTTAACGTCTTTATAGTCAAAATTATGTTTTTGAGTATCGGTTACTTCTTTAGATGTTTTCTTTTCTTCAGCTTTAACTGATTCTTGAAATATAGACACCCAATCTTCAACACGTCTACTATGTGTAGATACCATACCTAAACCCGCATTTGATTCATTTAATATTCTTTTATCTTTTAAGATATTAATTGTATCGTTATATGAATTATAAACATTAATAAGGTCAGGAAATAAATAACGAGCTTGTTTTAAAAACTCTTGTTTACTGCCTTTACCTTCACTAATGAGATTATATTGTTCTTGTAATGTTTTCATTTTATATTGTTTTTTAAGGGTATAATATTATTGCGCCAGATGATATTGAAGCACTAGTCACAAATAGAGGTACAGTAAATCCAGAAGCAAAAGTTAATCCACTTGCTCCTGCTAAACTATTTCCATTAGCATCTTTTAATCCTGTAAAAGTAACAGCTTGTGCTACTGTAAAACCAGCGAATGAACCAGTCACTGATGATGATCCGCTTAATAATATTCCAATTGCATTTACTGGTATATTTGCCATTTTATTTTATTTTAATTTTTAAACATTTTAATTAAATCATCCATGTAATCTGTCGCTAGATCCGTACTATAAATAATAGCGAAATTTGGATTTTGTTTATATTCTTCCATTGTTTTTTGTTTTGCTTGCTTTAACAATGGATTTAATTCTTCTATTTTATTTTCAATTTCATTGAATTCTGAAATGCGTTTTTCAATGAATTTTTTTAGTTTTGGGCTTTTGATATTTAATGAATCAATATAATTAGATGATTTATTATTTTCTGTCCATAAATATTTTGTATCTACCCATTTAGCATTTTTAGCTAATTTTTTTGGATTAACATTTTTATATCCTAATTTAGTATAATAGCTATTTTTTACACCCGATTTTCCAGCTGATGGACCTTTACCTAACGAAGCGCCAGGATTAGATTCTTCTACTGGTTGATGTGGAGCTAGTTTATATCCTAATTTATAAAAATATTTATTTTTAGTGCCTTTAGCGTGTTTATTTGAATTAAAAGCAAATGGTGTTGCTATTTGAGCTCCACTTCCTGGAGTAAAACTAGCACCAGTACCAGTTGCACTTATTTCTTTAATTTTTTTAGTTAAATGTTGTTTTATTTTACCCTCAGCTAAAGTTTTAAATTTCTCATATTCGTTTGGATGAGTAGTTCTTAAGTAATACCTAAAAGCATTAAATAATTTAACAGTTTGTTTAGCTATTTCTTTTATTTTAGGATCATCAGGTAAAGACGCACTTAACTTTTTTATAAAATTTCGTAATTCAGTAAATTTTTTAAAAGTAGTACTATAATCTGGGGTTTTTTTAATATCCCAAGTTATGCGGTTTCTTTCAGGGTCAATGTCTGTTACAGTATATTTAGTACCTCCAGATGAGGTAACATCACCTACTTTAATATCTTTATTATTATCCATGAATTTTAGTTAATTCTTCTAAAAGTTCATAATATTGTAACAAATTAACTAAATCATTATCTCCTACTTTATCGGTTTTGTTTAATTCAGTTAATAAATTAGTAACTTCATTTATTTTAATTTTAACAGCTTTATCTGTCACTTTTTTATTTAATTTAATTAATGAATTTTTAATTTCATTAACTCTATTATTATAAGACTCTTTTAATTTAGGTGTAGAATCTATTGAATTAATAAATTCTTTCAAAATTACTTTTTGATTTTCATTTAAATTAGCATATTTACCATTAAATTTCTCTAATAATACTTTATATGTTAATATACGAACATCTTTATCATATGATTTAAATTCTTCTAATAAATTATCTTCAACTTGTTTTTTATCTACTATTCTATTAGTTAATGTTTCAAGTAAAGCTATTTTGTTAGATATGATTTGGTCTGGGTTTGATAGGTTTTCACTATTATATATTTCTAATAAAGTGTATAAAGCTGCTTGTGCTTTATAGTTAGGTAATTTAGTTTTAAAAAATTCGTCTATATTATAATGACTAGAAATTTCTTTAATAAGATTATATTTTTGTCTTTTTAATGAGTTTCTATTCAATGACCTAGAAGATTCTATAATAGTATTAATAACTATTTCGGCTTTACCTTCAGATAAATGTTTTTTACTTAGTAAAGTTTCGTACAATTTATACTCCTTACCTAATTCAGTTTTAACAAAAAATTTCTTTAAAATGGGGGTTGCTTTTGATTCTTTACCAGATAAAGTATCAGAAGTTATTTGTCTAACGAGTAGTTCAAATAATATGCCTGTATTTCGGTATTTTGAATGCTTGATTCTCATCCAGGAGTTTATTTATAAATATATTAAATATGTTAAAAAATATTAATCTTTTAATTGGTTTTCATTTAAAAGTCCATTATTATCTTCGTCTTTTACAAATTTTGAAGATTTATTTAAACTTTCAATTAAACTTTTATTTTTAGAATAAATAATTTGAGCTGTTTCAAGAGCTAATGGTGAATGACCTTTATAATTTGGTGAACCATATTTTTCTTGGTCATCATTTTTCATAGAATTTGTACCTAATCTATCTTTACCTAACGCATTATTTTGAGTATTAATATCTGATGCTTTTTCTTCAGGACGACCTAATTTTATATCATCACTATAACCAACAGGTACATTTTCTGGATTACTGTATGTTCGACCTTTACCATATAATGCTGCTAAATCATGTGGTGTACCATAAGATTTACCGGTTATTTTAGGATCATTACCTTCTTCTTTAAGCTGATTTAATCTAAATTCACGTTTAGCATCTTCAAGAACTAAATCTCTATATTCATCATATTGATCTTGAGATAAATGGAATATATTATGATAAACCCAATCTGTAGGTAATATTTTTATTTCGGCTATTGATCTAGCTAAATCTACTTTTTCTTTCATTAATGCTATTCTTTCTTGATCATAAATGATTGAAGGAGTAGTTAATGATAATTCAAAATTAGTTAATTGTTCTGCTGTATAACCTTGAGTATATAAGTGAACTAATGCTATTTTATATAATTCAGATAAAGCGATACGTTGGATTTTATCAATTCCACGAGCAAAACGAATATCTTCAGCGGCTAACGTTGCTTTACCGGTTAAATCTTTTTCATAACCCATAAATGCTTTAGGTATTCTTAAACCAGCAAATATTTTATCTCTTAAATATTCTACGTCTTTAATACCATCATATTGTAAACCAGGTAATGTATCTATTTTAGTTGTTTGGTCATTACCACGAACTGGTATAAAATAATCTTCTAATAAGTTTTGAACATTATATTTTAAATTATAATCACCTGTTTGTTGATCCATAAATGGAGTACGTTTCATTGTAGAAATAGTTTTCTGCATGAAATTTTCTACTTCACTTGGTGGGATAGAACCAATATTCAAATAAAATATACGTTTATCTGGAGAACGAACTATACGATGAATTAACATCGCATCTTCCATTAATGTATATTGTTTAAATAGTTTACGAACAGGCTCAATATAAGATCTACCATAAGGTAAAAAGTTAACATCAGATAATAGTCTAAAGTGAGCCATCTCGTAATTATCAAAATGTACTCCTGGAGTATCAGTTGATGAGTTAGGTACATTATAATAACCTGATATACCACTATAAAATCCTTCAGGTGAGTATCTAAATCTTACAGAAAATGGGTTTTCTTTATCATATCCTTCTTCTCTTTCAATATGGTATGGTGTAATAGGGATAACGTTATACACACCGAATTTTTCTGATATTTCTAGTTTAAGGAAAAAATCACCATATTTACATAATTGTCTAATCCACCAGCTTAAGTTAAATTCAATATTTAAAACATCATAAAATAAATTATATAAAGTTTTTTGTATATCTTCATTACTGCTTCTAATTTGAAGCACTTCACCCATATCGTTTTTTAATGTAGATTCTTCAGATATAATATCTAAAGCAGATGCTATAATTGCATCTGTGTCCATAATATCATAATCTGAGTATATTTGAGTTCTTAAATATTGGTAGTTTAAATTAAATTGAGCACCATATAATGATGATGCGTTTATAGAATAAATTCTATTAAATCTATCTACTAATGCGTTTGTGGCAAATTGTCCTGATTGTTGGATAGTATTAGTATCCATAACTTTTAATTGATTTCCACCGTCGTTGCGAATGATTATATCTGTTGAAAATAATCGTTTTAATCGCGAAAATATTTTTGTATCTGCCATATTTTTATAATATACGTATAAATATTAAAAAAGCCAACTAATATTTTCCTTTCCTCCAACTTTATTGTTTATATAGTAAGGATTATCGCGACCTGTTGCGAAATATGCACCTTGCTGTGTTGGAGTAGATTTACTAAAATTATTTAAAGTAGCTCTAGTTAAATCTTGGCTTTGTTGTCTAAATTTTAATGATGTGTCTCTTAAATACATGCCAACACCAAAAGGCATTACTAAATCATCATTGTAACCTGATTGTGCTTCTGCTCTACCGTTTTTCCAAATAAATACTTTCATTTCTTCAAGTAAACGTTTAGATTTGATCGTTACAGATCTATCACCAATATATTCTCTAAGTTTATTAATTATTAAAGGACGTGTTCTAAGAGACATTGTAAAACCAGGTACTGTATTGTCATTATTTTCATATTTGTTAAAGTATGAGTCGACAGTTAACGCGTCTGATTTAGGAGAATAATAAAGATTATTATATCCTCTTTCTAAAACAGCATCGATTGTTGCCCAACCGATAGAGGCGTTCTCAATCACAAGTAAAGCTTGATTATATTCTGTAGCTATACCAACTAAGAAAAATCCAAAATCTTTTGGAGGTAATTGTCCTTTATATTCTGCTACTTGTGTATTTGAAGTAATATCTATAACATGACATGCTGAAAAGTCTTTACCATCTCCTCTAGCAACGTCGGCTACAACCATATAATCTCTTGAATAATCTGGTTGTTCCCATATCCATAGATTTTTATCAGCGCCTCTACGTTCTACTGGTTCTTGTATTGTAGTTTCTTTTATAAAATCAAGCCATTCAGAATAAAATACTACATCACCTGATGTATTAAAATCGCAATCACATTCTTGAGCTGCTAATTTAGGATCACCTAATAATTCATCTTGTTTTTTTCTCCATGCTTCATCTCGTTCAGGGTGAACATACCAAGGTAACCTGATTGGTAAAAAATCGTTTTCAGCATTTTCGGCTGATACCCATGTTTTATGGAACCAATTACCTGTACCGTAAGGAGTGGATAAAACAATGGCTCCACCACCTGTTGCTAGGGTTTGTTGTGCAGATGCCCATGTTTCATCAATATTTTCAATGAACGCTGCCTCATCTACTATTAGTAAAGATACTGCTTCTGAACGTGCAGCATCACTATTGGATGATTTGGCTTTAATTTGAGAACCATTTGATAAACGTAATGATAATTTATTTTTTTCATCAGATGGTACTTTAAGCCATGATGGTAAATTATCGTACATAAATGCAACTTTAGTTACCATGTTTCGAGCTGTTTCTTGTGTTTTAGATAAACATAATATATTTTTATCTTTATGAAACAACATTAACCATAATGAATAACCCGCTGCTAGTGTTGAAATACCTAATTGTCTTGATTTTAATACTATTGAGTATGGATTATCTTTCCATAAGTTTAATACTTTACCCTGAAATGGATATAGGTTAAATATAACACGTCCACGTTGTGGGTGTTGGATAAAGCAATATTTTTTCATAAAATGTTCTGGTGATGTTGCACATTTTATGTATTCTTGGGCTATAATTTTTTTTACTTCTTCATTCATAACAGTGGGAGAAAGTTTATAACACAAGGAATATACCAAGTGTTATAAACTATATTTTAAAATTATTGTAATATTAATGCATCGGGTTGTTTTGAATATATTTTCCTTCTATTATTATTAATTTACGCCATTTTTCATCAGTAAATGTTATTTCATCTTCTTCTAATGATTTTCTTGCAGCTTGAATAGATGGTGCGGATATAGATGTCTGAGAATAAAAATCATTTCCATTAGGTATTATTATATAATGTTTAGAAGGTTTATTAATAGTAATTTCATCTATATCTTCTTCTTTTAAATTAACATCTATACCTTGACTAGTATATTTTTTAATATCTGAAGTGTTAGTAGTGGCTTTAGGTAGATTAATAGATCCATTTAATTCAGTCACTATTGTTTCCTTAATGTAATTTTTTAATTCGGATTTTTTCATGTGTTTTGTGTATAAATATTATGGAAATAATGTTTCCTTAATAGTTTCAATTCGTTGTTCAACTGTACCCTTAATTTCAATTAATTTAGTAGGTGGCCATCTTTTAAGCATTTCTTTAATAGTGTAATCTATTTTATCACGATATTCACTATTTGTTTCACGAACACCATTATCTTCTATTTCTACACCTTCAGGAGAAACATAAATAATATAATCATATTCTTTAGCTAAATACATTATTGTATTAGTAAAATGTATTTTTTCATCCCAACTAATTGATTTAGCACTTAAAGTAAAAGCACATACATCATATATTGTTCTGTCAGTTATAATATTGGGTTTCATTAATTCTAATGAACGCTCAGCAGCAAATATAATTTGACCTTTTAATGTAGAGTCAGTGTTTAAAGCGATACCTTGATCACGCAGATATTTACTACGTTCAGTAGCAAATTCATAATCTTTAAATTGTTCTAATTTAATTAGTTCATTTACTAAAGTAGTTTTACCTACACTTATTGTACCGCATAATCCAATTCTCATAATATAAATGTATGTTATGGTTTTTAAGAAGCCAAACTTTCAACATAAATTAAAAAATCTTCTATTATTTCTTGATTTTCAGGTGTTGTTTTAGATATTATTTCTTTTAATATTGAATTAATATCTTGTGTGGATTCTAGTAAAAGATTTTTAATAGGTGATAATATATTTTCAGCTAAAGTTAATTCTGATTTATCACCGTAATCATCGATATCATTAAGATATAATGTTATATATTCGTTTAGTTTATTTTGAGATATATTCATTTATTAATGTTTTAATATATTTAAATATTTCAGTAAGTTTATTTATTTGACTATTTAACCATTTAAGTCTTTCACCCATTCGTTTACCACCCATTGGGTTTTCAATATTTTCTTTAGGAATATAATTAACTAATGGTTTCATATATTCAGATCCTGTTAAAAAAACAAATTCATCTTTGTTTAAATTAATATGATGTGATTTCATTTGGTTGATTACTTCTTCACCCCACTTTTCTTTTTCATCAGCTGGCATTTCTTTTAATGTTTTATCATATGGTTCTAATTCTTTAGTCATTGGTACTAAATGATGTTTAGCAGATAATATAAACATTTTATCGGGTTTAAGAGATTTGCCGTACTCTAATGTTTTTTGAAACATTGGAGATGCGGCATATAACTCTTGGGCTGGGGCTTTGTGGTCTAGTTTAGATTTAGTGCAACTAAGTAATACTATTTTGGACATTAATATAGTTTATTATAAATATTATATAATTACTATTTCTTTAATTATGTCCTTTTTAATTAAATAGTTTAAATGAATTCTAAAACAATCCATATATTGTGGTGTAAATTTTGGATTTTTATTTATTAATTTTGGTATAAATGAATCTGTTGATGGTAATGGATATCTACCTACCCAAGGTGCTACTATTTCTTTAATTAATTTTTTACGAATAAAATCATAATTTTTATTATTATTTACTGTTCGTAATATTGGGAATAGATTGAGTAGATATATTAGATATGGTTTAGATTCTTCTAAGCTACAATTAGCTATTATTTCTTTAGCTATTTCAATATTTCCTTTATCTGTACTAGTTAACATATTAAGTATATTTTGAAACATATCTGTATCTACAACTAAATCTTTATTTATTTCTTCATTTATGTTGTGATCAAATATAATTTCAAGATTGTATTTTTCAATTGTTTCTTTTAATTTACAAAACGCTTCATAATTATCTTGAACTTTTTTATATCCATGACCATGTATTAATTCTCTTCCATGCATATATGGAAAATCTAATAATTTTAAAAAATTAGGATCGGTTTTAGCCCATTCTTTAATTTGTTCTTCTCTAACTAAAAAAGCATCGATTTTTTTATTATGTGTATGTTCTTGAAAATTATTAGAAATTATATATTTTTTGAATTTTGATTTTATATAATCTACATTTATCAGATAATAGTTATGTTGTTTTCCATTAAAATAAGATTCTTTAATAAAATTATCATCAATTATTATTGCATTTAATTTAGAATATACGCGAGTTAAATTTACATTTAATTTATTTTCTTCAATATAATTTTTTAATTTATATGAAGGTAAATTAGCCATTTTTGTTAAATAAACAGATGTATTATTTTTAAGTTTATTATTTTTAAATTTTTCATATAATTCTAAATATTGAGTTTCATAATCAGAAGGTACTATATTAACAGGGCCATTCCAATAATTGACTGATAAAGATGGTTTGCTATGGTTATTAAAAGATAAACCACAATATATTTTATTATCCATAATTTTATTTACTTAAAAATTTAATAAGTGTTTTGTTTAATGTTAATGTTTTGAATTGGTTTGGATTACCATTATAAATTGATTTTACAATATTGTACTTTAGGTCAACTGCAAATAATTCTTCATTCATTAAAAAAGCTAATCGGTCAATAAATGATTTTTCAATTTTATTTTCCTTGCTATAAAATAAACTATAATTAATAATACGAGTTGATATAATCGACGCTAAATCGGCTCTATAACTTTTATCTTTACCAATAATGCCTTTTAATGTATTAATAATATATTCTTCACTTTCATGTGTTAGTATTGTTTCGGGAGATATAATTTTATCCAACCTGTTATTAATAAACATTGTGAATAATGTTGTAAATTCACCACCAACACTACCTTCACCAATCATTTGTATTAAAGGTAAAGTATTATCAAATGATTCTAATGATGATATTGAATTAAAGAATGTAGTGATACTTCTTGAATTAATTTTATTAGTAACTAATTCTGGGTGTTTTAAAAGAAAATTAATGCATCGATTATCTATTTGATTATTTTCAGCCCATTCTCCCCAACATTTAATATCAAACTTTAAATCAACTGATATAAATCGTGTTTTTTGGGCATTATCTATACTATTTACTAAATATTCACCATTATCTGGGTTACTTGTAAGTATAATATGCCAATCTTTAGGTAGTTTCCAACTAATATATTGTTGGCGGTCAATTAGTTCCATAACAGCTTGTATAAATCTAATATCTGCGCGATTCCAATCATCTAATAATAATATACCCCCAGAACTTTTACCGCTTATCCATTCAGGTGGGCAATAGCTCATTCTATTTTTACCGGTAAATTTATAACCCATTTTGGTATATTCTTCAATCGCATGTTCATCTATCCATAAACAATCATCATCTTTTAAACATAATTCAAATTGACGAATTGGAAAACCAACTAAATCACCTAATTCCTCAATTTGTGCGAGATTTAATTTAACAAAATGTAAATCTAATTCTTCGGCTAATTGAACAATAGTTGATGTTTTACCAATACCTGATTCACCCACCACCTCTACAGATACTGGTGGTTTGTTTTGGTTTTGTAAGTAACGATTGTTGTTAATGATGTGTTTTAGAAACGTTTTAGTTTCATTTACGTTTAAAGATACTTGTTTTGTTTTTGACATAACTTTTATTTTGTTTCTTAAAGATAATATTGATTTTAATGAAAGCCAAACAAAATGTTAATCTTGTATTTTAATTGTATAGCCCCAACTTTTTTTAGTTTCATCCACATCAGCTCCATTACGACTAAGTACTATCATTGTTGGTTTAAAAGAATTAACTGTTCTTTCACCTATATAACCATCCGTTAATATAATTAAATTACTATATTGTTTGTGTTTATTAAAATATTCTATGATAGGATTCATATCTGTACCACCTCTACCCTTAACAAATTCTGGTGGTTTTCCTTTATATTCCCAAACTTTATGAATTACAGCATCACATTCTGCTACATCAATATTAATACCTGTTTTATGCATATGGTATATTTCACTAAAAAATTCTATTATGTCTGTGTCTGAAACAGATCCTGAAGTGTCAACTCCTACTAGTGTGTATTTTTTAGGTTTAATTTTTAAAGCGGGATTTTCTTCAAAACGTTTATTTAATTTACGTCTTGTTTTTTTAGTATATATTTTAGAAGACATACTAAAAAATCTCCTAAAATATGATTTCCAATCATAAGATGGTGGGTTAATTTCAAATAAATTATCAATATAAGATTTTAATTCAGAAGGTATAAATCCTCTATTTTTACTCCCATTATTTTCTATTATAGTTTTAATTTGATGATCAATTTGTGATTTAATTAATTTTTTATCGGCTTCAGATAATGAATCAAATTCTTTCCAAGTTGGATGAAGTCCATCACCATTTATTATCCCATTTATTTCAAATTTTTCCAACATATTATTTAATGTTGGGCTAGTATTTTGTTGTTTTGCTTGTTGTAACAATTCATAATATACTTTAGTACCTGCTTTTAAAGGTAAATTTAATTCAGGAAATGTACTAGGTAATAAAATATCATCAGTTGGGTAATATTCTGGTTCTATATATTGGTTTATTTCAATATCAGCTGCTATATTATGTAATTCATGATCTAAATAATTGTCTCGTTCTGCTAGATGATGAAAACATATATGAAGTAATTCATGTTTTAATAATCCTATTTTATTTTTATCTCCGGTTAAATTATTCCAAAATTCCTCATTAATTGCTAGTTGATAATTAATGTTTTGTTTACAAACCCCAGCTGTAGGAATATCTTTTCTAATTACTTTGTTTAAAGTAGATAAAAAAATACCGTAAAAAGGTTCTCTAATCATGAGTTGTTTACCTATACGGCTTAAATCATCATATGTGTTTATCATAACTTAATTTTGCGTAAAAATAATAAAAAAGCTTGGCAATGCCAAGCTTAAATTTATTAATGTGAATATATGTTTTAAACTCTATTTCCTGAAGCTTTTCCAGCTGCTGTTTTATAAAATGGTTGACCATTTACATCTTTTTTCTTAGCTTCCCATTCTGTTTTAGAATGTTTTACTCCAAAAAGATAATACTCTGCTTTTCTATTATTACCTTGAGGTATAAAAGCTGGGCCATCCCAATTATGCAATTTACCATTCCAATAAAACGCTATTGTACCGTCGGCCTGTTTAAGGCGTTTTGTTTCTAATGATTGTTTTGACATATTTTTAATTAATTTTTATATTTCCATTTAAAGCCATATGCTGTTTTTTGACGGCCCAATATACAATCTTTTATTTGAGATGTTATATTACTTGTTTTTCCTGTTTGTTTTTTAATCCACTCGGCAGCTTGTCCTTTACTTTCCCACTCTTTAATTAAATTATCTTCTAAATCAAACATTAACACTAATTTAGCTTGTTTACGTTTAGATATACCCATGTTTTGTTTATGTTTAGCTGAAAATGGACGTGGTATATTTTTGTTATTTTGGCTAATACGTTTTTTAACTTCTTTAGTATAATATTTTGTATGGTTGTTTTTTTTAAGAGTGATACTTATTTTATTTCCTGTTCCTTCCTTGCGTGGTTTTCGCATTGTTTGTTTTTGCTCTTCAGTATATTTTTCAGGACCACCTCCACCTTTATTTTTATTTAATAAATTAAATCCCCACTGTTTAAATTGTTCAATCCAATATGATTCCCAATACTTCCAATCTTCAACTTCATCTACTATAATCATTTCGATATTATTTCCATATGTTTGGTAGTGTTTATGTTTTCGACGAATAGGATGTTTTGTTTTACCTACATAAAAAGGAGTGTAATCTTTTTCAAGAATGTAAATATATGTCATGATAATAAATATATTAACTTCCCATCAGACCACACTCCTATTAAAATTATTTTACTAAATTACGTACACTGTATACTCCTTGGGCAGCACTAACAGCTATACCTCTAGAAGATAAACTATCCCCAACAAAATGTATATTAGGATAGTCCACTAATGATAAATTATCATAATTTACTAATACTTCTTCACTAAGGAATTTTACTTCAGGTATATAAAGCGAATAATCATTATTAAAATTAAATACTTTATTTAAATCCTCAATATAACTAATAATGTATTCAGCATATTCACCATATATTTCTTTAAATAAATCTAAATTTCCTACACTAAAAACATTCATTTCTTTACCTTCTGCAGTTAATGATGGTTTTCGAGTAAAATTAGGTGAATAATGAATTCCTTTTCCATCAATTTGACATTTAGCCACTATATCTTTTTGGAACTGGAATGGATTATTTATTCCTTTTATTTCCATAATAATACCAAAATTAGTCATGTTATTGATCATGTCTTCTTGTTTATAAGAATGACCATTATATGACTTCATATTATATGTTACTTCTTCAGCTACATACGCTGCAAAATTATTACTACAAAAAGAACGAGAAGATATTTTATCATTATGACGTTTATATAATTTAAAATCATAAGCTATATCAACTATAGGCTGCATATATTTTTGAGGTAATTCCATACGGACACCAAGTTGGACTGATTTTGGTTCTTTTTTAAGACTATATTTATCAATAAGTTTTTGAGTTAAATCTATACCTGATTTACCAGTACCATAAATAAGTTTATCAAATTCTATATTAACTTCTGCTTGGATAGTGGTTTTTAAAAAACAAAATCTAACAAGTTGATTTTCAAAATCAATATCTCTTACTTCACAATCCCAACAAAAATTAATACCTTTTTCAACTAACCAATCATACCATTTTTTACCCATATCATGTAAATAATTTGTACCTACATGGTAGGCGGGTGCCATTCTTAAATTAAAATATGGTTTGATAAAATTTGGTTCTTCTGTAGGTTTAGAAAACATTATTTTTGAAGGGTCTGGGTGGAAACGAAGAATATATTTCCATGCTTCTTCTAATGTTTGGTCTGCTTTTTCTTCACCCATATACTTAGCTAATTGTCCTCCTACAGCATTATGAAGATAACTCCATTTACCATCAGAGAAAAGTCCAGCTCCTGCGAAACCTTTCATAACTTCGTCTTTAGGGCGAAGATAAGGATCTTTCCCAGCATCTATTATTGTTATTAGTTCACCCGGATATCCATTATCTACTAATTTAGTAGCAGCGTTTATACCTGCTACACCGGCACCAATGATTACGATTTTTTTATCCATTCTGGTTGGTTATTTAGTTTATTCCAATTTAATTTTTTAATTTTAATTTTATCCTCTATATAAAATGTATGATAAGCTTTTACAGTATCCAAATTTTTATATTCGTCAGGCATACATTGCGGAGGAGGAGTAAATCCTTTATCAGGTATGTTAGGTTTATTAATTTGTAACCATTCTAATACATCTTGTGTTTTATGACGTTTACCATAACGTTTAATAAATTCATTACATATTTCTAATCCATGTTGTACTAACCAATCATAATGCTGTATTGATTGTCTTGTCCATTTAGTTGATGGATGGTTCCAATGAGCACGTTTATAAGGTGCTTGTGTTCCAGTCTCCCAATGAGTTGTACTACACATTTGCGCTGATTCAATTTGCATTTTACGAATATGATCATCGGCTAATTCACGCGCTGCTATTATCGGGTCGTGATTTATATAAAATATGTTCATTGCTATAAAAATAATAAATTTATTTTAATTTTCCAAATAGAGAATTAAACATATTTAAATATTTCTTGAGTTTTTAAATAAGAATATATTTTAGGCCACGATATAGATAAATCTATTTTAGCTGATTTTATAGTAGGATATATTTTTCCTGTAGGAATATAAAGAATTGGTTTACTCCAATTTCTATTGAATTTACCTTCATCCCAAACTTTTTTCATTGATTTACTTTTTAATTGTTTAGAATGTTCAGAATATTTCAACGGTCCTCCACCACCATTATTTTTATTTTTTAAATCAAATCCCCATTGTTTAAATTGTTCAATCCAATACGATTCCCAAAATTTCCAATTTTTAGTTTCAACTATATCTACTATTTCTAATATAGTATTTTTTCCATAAGTTTTTTTATGTTGATATGATCTATGAAGATTTTTATTGATTGATTTTCCTATATAGAAAGGAATATTATTTCCGTTATGAAGAAAATATATGTATGTAAATTTGGTATCCATATACATAAATATTAAAAGAGAACATAAAATGCTCTCTTTACCACAGCTCCATAATATTATTAAATCGACAGGCTATGAATCTGTCTATAAATTATTTAGATTGAGTGTTATATAATTTATAAGTTTTATCATTATTATATATAAACTTTTC